>CDZD01015434.1_pt1 | contig 140127 bp, 102 predicted proteins | sample 554771 | NCBI WGS metagenome assembly CDZD01 (sample SAMEA3182069, study PRJEB8094) | gut metagenome | biome: human; feature: gut; material: Stool; isolation source: human stools | place: Canada | collected 2011-11-08
AGCCAAATGGGGCAGGACATCAAGGCAGTATGTGCTGAATATCTATTCATGCAACAACGCTTATGCTGATGTGTTCCAGAATGACTTTGGATAACACCGACAACTTATGGTCGTGACTTTGCGTATTGCCTCAAGTCGCATGGTGGGGTAAGGGGCGTTTATATGTCTTTATGGTGACATTCGATGCACTGTGCCCCCTTTTTACTAACGATGCAGATTATTTTCGCTTCTGTATCATATAGGCGCGTAGTTGCGGATTTGAGGATACATAGAAAGTAAACGTGAGTATGTGAAGATATTCCTTGAAGGAAGTGAGCCGATAACTACTCTTATGAGCATAAAGAAACTGGAAGAAACTCTGCCTGGCAATATGTTCATGCGTGTCCACCGTTCTTTTATAGTCAATCTAGACAAGATTACTGTTGTGGAGCGCAACAGGATAGTTTTCGACAACAAGGTATACATACCGATCAGTGAGAATTATGGTGAGAAGTTTCAAGAATATATGGAGAAGGGGTTTGTATGACTCTGTTTTCATCCTTATAATGGCTGTTATATCTGTATCCTGCGATAAGGTACAAGTTGATTCTGACAATGACAATGAAAATGACACCATACGTCTATGTGTCGTTTCAGACATGCATGTAGGTTCATCGGAAATATTCACAGACATAGCCAGTGAGATTATAAAAGAAGATGTAGGGTGTATCATAGCAACCGGTGACCTGGTAGAAGGAGGTAAAGGAGCTACTGTTTCAGAGTTCTCACAGCAATTGTCTGAATGGAAGGAAATAACCATACCCTTAGTTTCAAAAGGTATAAAGATACTGCCCTTGAAGGGAAATCATGAGAACGATGTCAGAAACGGCGCCGATTTATGGAAGGAATTCTTATCAGGATATGTACCTGTCGATGACGGTATTATGAACTATACTTATGTATATAAAGATATGTTACTGGTGTGTCTCGACAACTATAACGGAGAAGAAAAGGTCGATATATCATGGTTGGAAGATGAACTTAAAAGAAACCGGGACAAGAAAGTATTGATATTCGGTCATGAACCGGCATTCAAGGTTTTTCACGAAGACTGCCTTGATGATGATGTGCAGAACCGTAATGATTTCTGGGAAATACTTAAACGATATAATATAAGGACATATTTCTGTGGACATGACCATTTTCTCGATGTTGCAGAAGTATCGGGAATATATCAGATCAGTTCAGGTACAGGAGGTGGTTGGCTCATGGAAAAATATAGTAACTATAACGGAGACAATGGAAACTATACTCCACATAGATTAATACATAAGTCTTCTTATGGATATATTGTGATAGAGTGCATTCATAATCATATATATGTTTTTTGGAAAAGCCTGAATTATACAGAAGATGATTATGTTACTTCTGATATAAAACTTGTTGAATATTCTAATTAAAGTAACATCATGAAAATTTTTGCATTGTTGATATGTACTGCATTCCTGATAACAGGTTGTGGTACAACGGTAAAGGCCGTTCCGGCAAGAGAAAGACGTGTAGTATTGGTTGAGCAGCACCGCCACAGACATAAAAAGCCCAGAAAGGTTGTAGTAGTTGTCGGTACGAGAATAAAGGAACGACCGGCCAGAAGTGTTGTCATTTATTATAAGGATGCCCCTTATCTGTATGCAGACGGAGTATATTATAAATCTGTGGATAAGGACTATGAAGTGATTAAGCCACAGATCGGAATGGTTGTACCTGAATTACCAAAAGAAGGAGTGACCAAAATGAAGATTAAAGATGAAGTCCTTTATGCTTATGACAATGTGTTGTATAAGAAGATACCCACATCAAATGGCGTACAGTTTGAAGTTCAGGGATTTATCAATGAATAAAATAAGAAAAGAATGAAAAAAAGATTGTTTTTGTCGTCTGCAATATTACTGATTATGCAGGCGGGGTATTCGCAGGTGAAATATCCGATAGTAGATACAGGACAAAATGAATGTTACAGCAACAACAAGGTAATTGACATGCCGGAACCGGGACAGGATTTCTACGGACAGGATGCCTGTATACAGGGAAACCAGCCAAAGTATAAGGATAATGGTGACGGCACGGTTACAGACCTTGTTACCGGATTGATGTGGGAAAAGGATATGGGAGAGAAACTGACTTTCGAGGAAGCGAAGGAAAAAGCGGAAAAACTCAGAACCGGCGGTTATGATGACTGGCGTGTGCCGACAATAAAGGAACTGTATTCACTTATACAGTTTACAGGAAGGTCTATGGGAGAGCGCGTCATTACTCCATATATTGATACCAATTATTTCAACCAGCCTATAGGTGACAAAGGCAAGGGAGAACGTGAAATTGATGCACAGACATGGTCTTCAACTGTCTATGAAGGCAAGACAATGGGAGGACAGACAACCGTCTTCGGAGTGAACTTTGTGGACGGAAGAATAAAGGGATATCCGCTAAAGAAAAGAAGGGAAGAAAACAAAATGTATTTCCGTATGGTCAGGGGCAATACAGAGTATGGCAAGAACCAGCTTGTAGATAACGGTGACGGTACGATTACTGACTATGCAACAGGACTGATGTGGCAGAAAGCGGATGACGGAAATCTTTATGACTGGAAGCAGGCTTTGGCTTATGCAGATACACTTTCACTCGCCGGTTATTCAGACTGGTATTTGCCCAATGCCAAGGAGTTGGAGTCAATAGTGGATTACAGCAGGTCACCATCCGCTACAGATTCCCCGGCGATATCTCCATTGTTTGAATGCAGCAAGCATGAACTCTACGATGATATTGATGGATATGCATATTATTGGAGCTCAACCACTCATCTGGATGGCCCGAATCCTTACAAAAATGCAGTTTATGTATGTTTTGGCGAGGCATGGGGAAGAGAACCACGTACAAATGAATTCTGTGACGTACATGGTGCCGGAGCTCAAAGGAGTGACCCGAAATCAGGTTCATCATCTGAATATCCCCGATTCTTCGGACCGCAGAAGGATATGCTTTGTGTATTCAATGCCGTAAGATGCGTCAGAAAAATAAAATGATAGACAACAAGTAAAGATGATAGCATGAAGAAGATAATTTTTATGATATTTTCCGTTCTGGTATCATTCATCCCGATATCAGCGCAGAACGGTAACTGGCATTTTGCCGTTGTTGGGGATACGCATGTCCCTGATGCCTATACCATCAAGAAGATTATACCATCACTGATTGAAAACAAGGTAGAGGTTGTATTGTTTGTCGGTGATTTGATACAAGGTGGTAAAAGACAGACAACGCAAGGTATGTATGAGGAACTATCGCAGTGGAAGGAATTGACGCAGCCTTTAAGAGATGCAGGCATAAAGATAATTGCGATACGGGGTAATCATGAAGCAGATGTAAAAGGTGATAATCTTAAACCTTGGAAAGAACTGATTTCTCCAGACCTGAACTTGGTATCCACTTACAAAAATGTAACATTTATAGGAATGGACAATTATCTGAACGGCGAGCATACCGTTGATACCGGATGGTTGAAAAAGGTTCTTAAAGAAGTAAAGAAGGATAATATTATTGTTCCATTTGGCCATGAACCTGCATTCACTTGTAATACGTTTCATCCGGTATGTCTTGATGCCAACGAAAACAGCAGGAACAAGTTCTGGAGCCTTCTTGAAGAGTATAGTATAGACTATTACTTTTGTGGACATACCCATCAGTATAACCATTGTACCATAACCCATGATGGAAAAACCATTCATCAGATAGTTTCAGGAGGCGGTGGAGGATTCCTTCAGCCTAAACGTGGTGGCATTCAGAATCCTGACGGATATAAAGTCGAGCCTATCGATCTGAAGAGCGAGACAGGATATGTTCTTGTAAACGTATCAGACAGAAGTCTATCAACAAAATGGATCAGTATTTATGATGAAGATGTGAAAAACAAACCAATGCATCAAAGGAAAAATAGACCCGAAGGAAGAGCTAAAAGGAGGTAAATAGCAGTATATTCGTCTTAATAATTCAATTCAGATATTGCTATTATATATGAAGAATTGAAAAGTAGAAGCCTTTGGCTGTATGCCAAAGGCTTCTACTTTTTGATAGAAAAATTGGTATATCATAAACGGAACTTAAGTTTTCGATAAAAGAAATCGACAAAAGAGAATATCAAAATAACAGTTGTAAAAGTACCGTCTAAATTCGCTTTTACGGAAAAACTTGCCTGCAGAGCTTAAAAAACAGGATTCTTATTTCAATATAGACATTAAAGTGCTACTTTTGTATACGAAGAGTTCTTTAACAGTTACGCAAAGTGCAGAAGAATAAAAATCTTTGTTTTTCCACTCCGACGCGACAAAAATCAATTTCCCAAAAATCTGTTCACCGATTATCAGCAAGGCATCTAAAGTGCCACTTTAGCCTGCTAAAGAGCCACTTTACGCCGCCAAAGAGGGATTTTAGCATGTTCAACGGACACATTACTCATGCTTTCACCCTACTTTGGATTTTATTTCCCCGAAAGCGCCTTCACGCTTTCACTTCACCGTAACGCATTCATTACAAATGTGTTCCGGTGAAAGCAAGGTTTCATGTTTGGTATCACCAGCAGAGCAAGTTGTATTCTTTTTTCACCAGCTTGCAAGGTGAAGTTTCACCGTAATATTTTAATAATGAACTGTTTGCGGTGAAAGATGGATACGCGGACGACACAGATGGAGCGGATGAACGCGGATTTTATTATTTATTATTTCGTTTGGCTGAGTTTTGGGGGTTGAAGTTTCACCTTAAGCAGATAGGTATGAATGGATTGTGGTGAAAGATATACGGGAAACCGACTTGGTTATGGAGAAAAAAACGGACAGAACGAATTTCCTCAAAAGAGGTGAAAGCTGATGCCAGTCTTGCAATTATTTTTCCCCAGTTAGGAAAAAATAATTGCCTAGTTAGAAAAAAATTTTTTCCTAACTGGGAAAAAACAGAGGGGTTATACAGCCATCCTATTATCATGTGGTGAAAGCCTCAATGCAATAATAGTGAAACATGATGTTTCACCATATCATACTGTATATCAATTCTTAAACCGTGCGTGAAGGCGTGAAAGCAATTTCGGGAAAATAAAATCAAGTGGTGGGTGAAACCACAGTCTGCCACATTCCGGCAACAAGCAATGTTTCACCCACCACGAGTAAGCATTTCTAGCACACAAGTGTCGCTCGCGAGCCGTGCAAGTGTGGAACGCGAGCCGTACAAGTGTTGTTCAGGAGCAATACAAGTGTTTCATACTGACAAATGTAATTTTCGAACGGAACGAATTTTAATTATTAGTAATATAAACTTTTTGTATAACAGGTTTCAGGTTGGCTCCATAAATCTTCAGTTTGGCCGTACCGGCTTTCTTTTGAGATTGCAACACCACAACCAACTTACCGTTGAACGCCCGCATGTATGTAGACGAAAAAGGAGTCTGGTCCGTAGGATCACCATTGCATACCGCCTTCAAAGAAGCATCTCCCTCTACATCAAAGAACAACAGATTATTGGCTTTGGGACAAAGATTTCCCTGCTTATCCCGAATTTCGACAGTTACAAATGCCAGATCCTTGCCATCGGCCTGAATAGTATCGCGATCGACTGTAGTACGAATCTTATGGGCACGTCCGGCAGTCTTGATAGTTTGAGTTTCGGCAATCTTGCCATCGTTGCCATAAGCAACAACTTTAATTTCGCCCGGCTCGTAGACTACATTGTTCCACATCAGTCGGTATCGTTCGCACACACTGTTCTGATTTTTCTGCTTGATTCCCATACTTTTACCATTCACAAACAGTTCGGCTTTGGGATAATTCGTATAACAAAAGACGGGAACCTGCTTTCCTAAACGTTCCTCCCAGTTCCAATGAGGGAGCAAATGCAGTACCGGTTCATCACTCCACTTGCTTTTATATAAGTAATACCTGTCCTTCTTCAGTCCTGCCAGATCCACAATTCCGAAATAAGAGCTACGTGCCGGAGTTCCTTCATTATAAGGAGTGGGTTCACCCAAATAATCAAATCCTGTCCATACAAACTCACCCATAATAAAGTCGCAATCGTCCTGCTGCGCAAACTCCGTATCGGGAGTACAAGCCCAAGAGGGATACTCCAGATCGTACGAAGACACCTGATAATCCTCGTAACAGGCTCCTCGTTTTTCTTTCACGGGAAATTTATATTCACCTCTGGTGCTGACTGTCGAAGCAGTCTCACTACCATAAATCACAAAGTCGGGATATTGCTCGTGCTTTTTCTTATAATCAAATGGTTTATAATTAAAGCCTACCAAATCGACTTCGTTGGCCAGACCGTTCTTAATGGCATCATTATGATTATTAAAACCGGCTGTTACAGGTCGTGTCGGATCTTCACGATGGCATATCGCCGTCAGCATGCGGGCAACAGCGGCTCCGTTCTCATCTTTTTGCTCCCTGACTTCATTGCCAATACTCCACATGATAACAGAAGGATGATTTCTGTCCCTCCTGATCATTGCCTGCAAGTCACGTTCTGCCCACTTCTCGAAAAGCCGGTTATATCCATTCTGGTTCTTACCGATCTTCCACTCATCGAAAGCTTCTACCTGAACCAGTAATCCCATTCTGTCGCACAAATCCAACAGTTCGGGTGTAGGAGGATTGTGGGCGGTCCGAATCGCATTGCAACCCATCTCCTGCATCATTTGCAGCTGCCGTTCGATGGCACGCGTGTTAACAGCAGCACCAATAGGCCCCAAGTCGTGATGCAAGCAAACTCCTTTCAGTTTCACATGCCGGCCATTCAAAAAGAAACCTTTATCTTTATCGAATCTGATACTTCTCAAACCAACAGGAGTCACATAAGTATCCGTCAGCCTGGAGTCTGCATAAACATTCGTAACCAGACGATACAAGTAAGGATGTTCAAGTTCCCACAACACCGGCGATTTCAAAGACAAAGCCTGTTCAAAAGTATACCGGTCTCCTTTTACCTTCGTACTTGACGAAACCGTCTTCACCAGCTGTCCTTCGGCGTCCAGCAGCAGCGACTCCAGTCTGACCTCGACCTCTTTCCCAGTCTTATTATCTACACTCGTCTGTATATTAACAGAAACCGCTTTTGAAGACACCTCTGGAGTAGTCACATAGGTGCCCCAGTGCGAAACACTTACCGGATCGGTAATTACCAGTCGTACGTTTCTATAGATTCCGCCACCCGGATACCAACGCGATGATTCCGGCTTATTTTCCAACCTGACAGCAAGCACATTGGTACCTTCATAATTCCATTTATCAGTAACATCGAAAGCAAACGAAGAATACCCATAAGGCCATTCGCCAACATACTGCCCATTGAGATATACTTTCGAAAGACTCATTGCGCCATCAAATTCTATACTGATTCTTTTCCCTTTCATGCTTTCTTGGGAATCAATATAAGTTCTGTAATATCCTATTCCAAAAGCGGGCAATGCTCCTGTACGGCCAGTTCTCATTTTCGGAGCTTTATCACCATCTTCCAGCACCTGCACCGATTGCATATCTATCCTCATATCAAAAGCCTTGTCTATGGCCCAGTCATGCGGAACTATCACTTCTTCCCAAGAAGAATCCTCACAGTTTTCGGATGTTGCATGACTATACTCTCCGAAATGAAATCTCCATTTCTCCAATGGGATATATTCTCTTGAAAATATGGGCAATACCGACAAGAGCATCACCCATATTGCAATTGCTCTATTACACATAATAAAGTTTTATTGAGATTAAAAAAAGGGTATCAGGATAATCTTCCCAATACCCTTACCAAAAAACAACCTTATACCCTAAATTAATACCATACTTATCATTGGTTCGCTTTGAGTTCTTTCAAACCTTTATAGTGAGCTCCACGTTCTATTTCGCTTATCAGTTTAGCACGCAGCTGCTCTGCTTTTTCCTTATTATCCTTATAGACATTATTCTTTTCACCCGGATCAGAAACCAAATAGTATAATTGGTGATTATTAGGTCTGTTTCCCAATTCTGTATTAGTCTGCTTACTGATAGCAGGTCCATTAGCAGCCGGGATATATTTCCACGTACCATCTGTTATAGACAAGTTATTATTCACATTCTGCACTACAACATAATCACGTCCATCCTTTTTTTCGGCATCCATCCATGCGTCAAGATGATTTTCACTATCAGGCGCAGCACCTTCAGGAATATTCACCCCGCACATCGAGGCAAAAGATGCAAACCAGTCCAATTGGCTCATAAGAGTTTCGGAAACTCCCGGCTGTACTTTGCCTTTCCACCGGAGAATACATGGCACTCTTGTTCCTCCTTCATAGCTACTGTATTTACCTCCACGGTAAACTCCTGTCGGTTTATGGTCACCAAGCAGTTCTACAGCCTGATCTTTATAACCGTCATCTATTACAGCACCGTTATCACTTGAAAGTATCACAATTGTATTTTCGTCCAGGTTCAGGCGTTTCAGCGTTTTCATTACCTCACCTACTGTCCAATCGAACGAAAGCAAAGCATCGCCGCGTGGTCCAAGTCCACTTTTACCTATAAAACGTTCATTCGGCACACGAGGAACGTGAATGTCATTGGTAGCAAGATACAGGAAGAACGGTTCGCCTTCTTTAGAGGTTCGTTCAATAAATCTGATAGCATGTGCCGTAATGCTGTCTGCAATATCTTCATCGCGCCACAAAGCACTTTTACCACCCTTCATATATCCAATACGTGAGATTCCATTCACAATCGACTGGTCGTGACCATGAGACGGATGCATACGCAATAACTCCGGATTATCTTTTCCTGTAGGCTCACCCGGGAAGTTTGCTGTATAGCTTACATATACAGGGTCGTTAGGATCCAACCCAACTCCTTTACCATTTTCCATGAAAATACACGGAGTTCTGTCTGCCGTAGCGGCCATAATATAGGAATAGTCGAAACCGATATCCTCAGGATTAGGCTTAACAACACCGTTCCAATCCTGCTTTCCGGTTTCATTACCTAATCCCAGATGCCATTTACCTACAACTCCCGTCTTGTATCCGGCATCCTTAAACATATCAGCAAGGGTGTATCTGTCCGGAGTGATAATCATGGCAGCATCACCGGCAGCGATACCTGTACCTTTTTTGCGCCACGGGCATTCGCCTGTGAGCAATCCATATCTTGACGGAGTACTTGTAGCAGCTCCACAGTGTGCATTGGTAAAACGAATACCTTCAGATGCCAAGGCCTCAACATTCGGAGTTTTCACTGCAGCTGTTCCATAACAGCTCAAATCGCCATAACCGATATCATCGGCATATATAAACAATACATTCGGACGTTCCGACTGCTTGCTCTCTGCTGATACATTGCAAGCTGTAAGAGCCAAAGCTCCTAACGGTAATATGAAATTCTTCATGGATTAATATTTTTAGTTCAACAATATCTGATTCTTGTCGCAAATCTAGTTGTTATTAACAGATCGCAGGACGAAAATCACGTCATTTATGGTATAAAAATCGACCTTCAATCAGAATCTATCTGCTTACTTAAGCTTCCACTCATCTTTCCACTTCAAAAAAGGTATACCACAGTCAAATTCTACAGGTAACCAAATATAGCGGGCGTTGATCGGATTATCAGGCGTCCATCTGTCCGCCATAAATATCCAAGTATTATCCTTCCCGTGAACCGGCAGTATGTACGTACTTTGAGAGAAGAATGTCTTATTGGCATTATCACCCTTGCAAGGATTTCCCACAGTTGTCCATGGACCGAATATATTTTGAGCCTTAGACAGACGTGCCGCATTAGGAGCCCAACCGGTACAACCGGAAGTGATCATCCAATAAGTCCCATCTTTCTTAAATATTGCCGGCGCTTCATTATGCCCACCCGGAAGAATTCTTGCATATTTACCGCTATGATACAGATAATCATCCGTCAGCTCGGCAACGTGTAATGTCTGATTCTCTTCCGATGAGAAAATATGATAAGCTTTTCCATTATCATCAACAAACAATGTCATGTCGCGTGACATCTGTCCTGTCTGTATATCACGAGCCAACCAGCATCCATCTACCACATCTTGCCGGGGTATTTTTTTCTTTCTATCCGTATATCCGAACTGCTGAGCCTTGCGTATCTCATCCTCAGTCATGTTGATAGGCCAAACACCTTTGCATGAGCGTGAGGAATAGAGAAACTCAAAAGGTCCTACTGGATTATCGCTTACAGCCACGCCATATTCAGCTGCACTGTATCCTTTGCCTTTATGTTCCAAATGAAACCACATCACGAATTTTCCAGTCCGTTCATTGTAAATTACCTTGGGACGCTCTATGATACATTCTTTCTCCAATACGTGCTTACTGCCATCGGGCATCACCGAAAGTGCCACACCTTCGTTTTTCCAATTATACAAATCAGTTGAAGAATAGACCCTGACACCTACCAATGCCGAACTGGTATGTTCACTCTTATGCTCACCGTACCAATAATACTTACCATCATGATATAAAATACCACCACCATGGGCATTGATATGTACTCCATCCGTATCCTCCCATATCTGTCCGGGATAAAAAGCCTGATAAGGCTCTTTTTTCTTCTGATAGACACGTACATAATCAACCTCGTATTTAAGCGGCAAGACATTTTCGTCCACTTCTCCTCCGTTAGCTCCCATCGCCAGATTCAGAAGAATGTAATGCGGCTGCTTGAACGGATTGATAAAGTCTCCTGAAGCACCGTTGACGGTAGCGGTTAAAGGAACCTCGTTCATAAGCTCACCATCCAGATAAATGCGGATAAATTCCTGATCCCAGTCCATTCTCCAGACATGAAATTTATTCCCCCATTCCGGATCTTTCTTCAGAAATGTTGAATACGGAACTTTATTGCTATTCCATTGGGGAGCGTGTTTTTTCTTCTTGTCTCCCCATGCAGCATTGGCCAAAATATGAGGTTCGCCACCTTTTATATAATATTCCATTATATCTATTTCACCACACGACGGCCACTTCTGTGTGTTTCCTAATGTCCATATAGCTGGCCATGAGCCCGATGATGCCGGAATACGTGCGCGTATCTCGAAACGTCCATAAAGAAATTCTCTCTTCCCTTTCGTCTTTATGCACGACGAGGTATATTCCGCATACTCACGGTTTTCTTTCCACGACTTACTATCCGGTTTATAATTGGGGTTCTTCACCTTTTCTTTACGGCCTTCTATAACCAAAAGGCCATCTTTGCAATAAGCGTTCTTATCCTGATACCACTGCAGTTCCGAGTTCCGTACAAATCCATGTTCAAAACTCCAGGATGACGAATCAACTGGTCCATTATGATTAAACTCGTCACTCCACACCAATTCCCAGCCTTCATATTCCGTCGGTGGTTGTGATGGCAACGAACAGGATGAAGACATTACCGCAAAAAATACGGCAAGATTATATATAACATTATTTATCAACATAGATCTTATTGTTTATACGAAGGGGATGAATATACTTTACCATAGGTTTTTGCAACATCAGTCAGATTTCCATCATCATCCAGAAAATCTCCAGTACCTTTTGAGGGTTGGAAATACGCATATCTTTCCACGTGAGGATGCGATTCCAGCATCGGCAATGCTTTCTCCAAAAATCGTATCTGCGTCTCCGTGTCTCTGTTGGTATTTGCATTGAACTCAGTAATCCAGATCGGAAGTCCATATTTGGCATAGCAATTGTCGATGTCATTCTTCAACCGGTTGACCATCGCATCAATGTTGTCAGGAGAAGGATCCTGCGTATTTCCCCAGTTTCCCCAGTCATACCAATGAATCGCAATAAAGTCAACCCTGTAATTCCGCTGCTTACAGCCTTCCATAAATTCGGCAAGCCAGTTTTTCCATTGGCCTTCCTTACAAGCCGGGCTTCCTGTTCTCAATCCTAGTTTTAATATTTCAGGATATTCCTCAAGAGCCGCTTCCGGAGTCATATTCGCCTGTTCTTTTCCATCAGGTTCATTGAAAGCTAAGACATGATTAGTCAGTTCCATTTGGAAAATTTTATTTAAGCCATCTTCTTTAACACCACCCCAAAACATTGGCACATAATCGTGTTCGAATGTTGAAGCGTCATCCTCTTGAATACCCCATCTGTAGTGCCATGCTATTCCAATTTCTTTTCTTAAAGGGAACGCACCACCTATACCCTTTTTGTTGACATAACTCCATGGCACAGTTCGCATGAAAGAGACTTTGTTTTTCAAATCCTCATCCAATACGATATCAATATTCTTTTTTTCAGCTATGAAGACTTTGCTTGCTCCTGTTCCGTCTGCATTGTCGGACACAACAAGCATATGTCCTCTCTTTAACATTATTCGAGCTACGGCATTATCGCCAACCGGAATGTCACTTCCTGCATATACTTTATCCAAACTTACCGGATAGGCTGTTTCATCGTTATCTTTATATAAATATAATGGAACATAGTCTTCAACTCTTGGCTTTATATAGAAGCCATTGTAGTACTTTATAAAATCAACATTGCTCCCTTCTTTAATAGCTTTTGAATCAATCTTGATTTTATTGATCAGATCCGAAGCCTTGAACTTATCAATATCAACATTGGTAAAGAAAAGCCAGGCATCTCCTCCTTCAAGATACACAGTTGAATTAACTAAAACATTATCTGCCGACCCTTTTAATATCAGAGAAGATACCCCCTTTACAGTTACATCGGCATCTTTATAAGATAAAGTTTCGTATACTTCATCTTCCACAACCGACTTCACCGTTTCTGCTTCCCCTCCCGGCGACTGGGAATCAGCATTTGCATTGTCCGTACAGCATATTAACAGCAAAGAAATAAACGTAACAAATATTTTTTTCATAACACTACTCGATATCGTTATAAGTTTTAGACGAGGGGGTGCCGGATTTATTTATCGGCACTCCCTCATACTTAAAAATTTATTCTGCAACCTCTATAAAATATACATCATCAATATATGCTATACCACTTGTTTTATATATCATGATCTCTATCTGAGATACTCCATCATCAATAGTAAGTTCACCTTTGATATGTTCATCAGTGTTACTTTTCGTTTCAATTGATGAGTATATATTATTATTGTTGTTTGGTTCTCTTATTATCATTTGTAATGCATGATTAGTATTTGCACTACTACCAGCCGCACCTGCTGCATCCTGAACTCGACCGGTTAAACCAAATTTATACTTCCGGCCAGGTGTTACTGTTATTATTTGCTGCGTTGATTTTGCTTGCTTCACAGTAGTCAAACGCAAAGACTTTTCACCACTAATTACATAATCTTTATTAGCCTCTATTTTGGTCTCATTATTAACTAGCCAGCCACCGACTCCATTGGAATTTGCTGGTAATCCATCTTCAAATCCTGGATTCTGCACTAAATTTCCCGGATCAAGGCTTGGGTTGTCATCATCACCTCCGTCGCCACCATCTCCTTCTTCACCGCCTTCACCACCGGGTTGTAAGTCTCTATAATATTCTCCACAAGCAGTCAGTTGCCCATCTGCATCATACAAAGCTCCCGGCCAACCTACAGGCGAATCTATGCCCGACTGGAACCAGGCATAACCCAGCACATTCTCATTTTGCTCAAGCCAGGGAAGTACTTCTTTCATAAAAGCCAACACCTGCTCAGGAGTATACTTATTATCTGCTATAGTTTGTGCACCCCAATCGGCAACTGCAAATTCTGTAATAAGTACAGGCAACTGATATGTATCAATAAAATAATTAATATCATTTTTGAAACTTGTAGCATTGGGTCCCCCATAATTGTGAATACAAATAAAATCTACCCGATAACCACGTTCCTCTACTCCCTGCATGAATGAAGCAAGCCAGTCTTTTCCGTCTTTATTATCAGTTACCGCCGGACTACCCAACGGCACTTTCAATGATTGTAGTTGTGGCCAAAGTTCCAAAGCCTGCTCTACAGTCATATTGGCCTGCTTTTCTCCATCCGGCTCGTTAAAGCCCAATACTCTTTTGCAGCTACCATTCACAATTTGCTCTTTCAAATACGACAAAGTATTAGATGCTACACTACCCTTGCCCCAAAACATCGGTATGAATTCTACTCCCTGAGGCTGTCCGTCAACAAACTCCCATCCCCAAGAGTAGTTCCACAAAGCTCCCAACTCTTTGATCTTTGCAATGTTCTTTTCTCTCACATCTGCTCCTAATTTCAAGCATACCCCTTTTTTCCCTGGCAATTTCAAATCTTCAGGAGTAAATGTAATATCTCCTCCATCATCTTCGACTGTAGGCAATGCTTCGGGTATTACGATTTCCGTACTTTCATTACATGCAGCAAAGAACATACTGCAAAAAAGTCCCAAAGTATATAATATTCTTTTCATAATCAGCTAATTATTTTAGTTCCATCCTGCATTCTGAGGATATAGATTGTTGTTTTTCAGTAATTCACTCATCGGTATCGGATACAGATACATCTTATCATTCCAAGTTCTGTTTTCAACCTTGATGCGGGTATAAACGCTATTGCTTCCATCACGAACGATTTTTACGCCATCGATACCTTTGCTTATTTCACTACCCTTCTTCCATCTTCTCAGATCCCAGAAACGTTGGTTCTCAAAAGCAAACTCTACACGTTTTTCTCTTTCCAGCTTTTCCTGAAAGGATTCTTTAGTCGGTACGTCAGCCGATGTTATTGCCGGCATACCATAGCGTGTACGAACTTTATTCAAAGCAGCAAGCGCAGTCTCAGTAAAGTCTCCGCCCAGTTGTTCCGGACCATACGCATTATTCATTGCTTCAGCATAATTCAATAACACTTCAGCATATCGGAACAATACCCAACAGTGAATGGCAGGCTTTTCCACAGGTGACAGATCCACTGACTCCATTACATATTTCTTAAGGTAATAGCCTGTTTCCGAAGCTCCTACCGTAGGCAATCCTTCGGCACCACCTTCCGAACAATCCAATTGCACATTCTTGAATATAGCGCCATCATAAAGTACTGTCTTGTAGAATCGCGGATCACGATCCGTGTAGGGTTTCTGGTTATCAAAGTTCGGATCGTCAGACTCGAATCCATTTTCTGTCAATGTCACATCGTAGCCATTCTTAGTTTGAAAAGCATCTACCAAATTCTGACTCGGACAAGTACCCGTATTACCTTTATCAAAACTAATGGGGAAGTTCTTCTTCTCGAAGTCACAGGATGAAGCCATTCTTCTTTCCAGAATAAGTTCCTTCGATGACAGATTATTGACTATCTCCTCATTGACCAATTGATAGATATTCAAGTCCATTACTGCTTTAGCAGCTTTGGCTGCATCAATCCACTTCTGTTGGTTGTCTTCGCTAAACAACGGGCTCGCAGCATAAAGTAACGCCCTCGAACGCAGTGCCAGAGCGGCTCCCTTGGTAATTCTTCCTGTCTGCTTACCTGCAACATCATTATAGCTATTGGGCAATACTCCAGCTATTTCTTCGCACTCTTTTGCAATGTATGCTATCACATCCTGAAAAGGAGTTTTCCCTAAGGTGTTGACATCATCCACTGTATACAGTTTATCTACCGGCATGGGAATGTCACCATATCTTCTTGCCAGTTCAAACAGGAAAAGACTGCGCAAAAAACGCGCTTCAGACACCCAATACTGAGATTTCTCCACCCATGTTTCATAATCAGAGTTCCATTTGTACCTTTCAAAATCGGCCTGCTCCATGCTCTCTATAAACAGATTGGCAGCACGAATACCCTGATAGTTGCTGCTCCAATCATCATCAACAGTATGGATAGCACTCCAGTTGCCATTATTGAACGTATGAACCTCACTATTTGACCACACATAATGAGCATCATCAATAGCGCAATCACGCATTCCGCCACCTATACTTCCAAAATCATGTTCCAGATAAGTATAAACCTGATTTAAAGAACTCTCCGCTCTTTCAAATTGTTCAAAGACTTCGGCCTGGCTGTCATATCCGGTCGACTGGTCAAAATCCAGATAATTACAGGAAGACAGTCCCATTACTGACAGGAACAAAAGTCCTGACATAGCTCCCTTACGTGCAATATTATTTATTGTATATATTGTTTTCATATAAATTCATTATTAGAAAATCAGATTAAAACCTGCAGTATAACTTCTCATGGTAGGATAAGCAATTCCATAATTTTCGGGATCAGAATAACCGAGTTTATCCAATGAGAACAAGTTTGTTCCGCGTACAAAAACTTTTAAGCCGCACTTTCTCAGAACATTCTTATTTACTGTATACGAAAGTTCCAGATCCCTTAACTTAAGATAATTACCGTTGGCCATCCAGATATCACTCTTCTGATAATTGTTGGGATTGTCTTCTGAGGTTAGACGAGGCAACGTAGCAGTTTCCATCGTCTCAGGCGTCCAACGGGTATTCTCTTCAAGATACCAAGTAGAGATATTTGTATTATTCTTCAGAGGAACAAAGACATTTGCCGTATTAAGATAAATATTTCTGTTGGCTACTCCCTGAAAATTGGCCATAAGTCCAAAACCTTCGTAAGACAGCTCAACATTAAAGCCATAATATATTTCCGGCAATACAGCATATCCGAGACGAACAACATCATCTTCATTAACTATCTTGTCACCATTTTGATCGACATAGCGGACATCACCCGGTTTCAATTCGCCAAAGCTCTGATATATTTCCGAGTTATTTATTTCGTCAACTGTATTGAAGAAGCCATCAGATTGTAAGCCATAATACTGATTCAAGCTCTGACCTTTTTTGTACAGATAGTCTTCTGTTTTGAATCCCTCATTATTGTTTATAATCTTATTCTTTGCATACGTAAAGTTGCCTGATACTTTATATCCGAATTTTCCTATCTTGTCAGCAAAGTCCAGACTCAACTCCACACCCTGATTCTTTACAATACCTTCGCATAACTGTGGTACTCCAATACCTATCACACTTGATACAACTGGGCTACCATCAACTAGAATATTTGAACGTCGTTCATTAAAATAAGTGGCAGAAACATACAACTTATTCCACAAAGCCATATCAACTCCCAAATCGAATTTACGGGATTTCTCGGCCAATAGATGCGTTACAGCCAAAGTACCTTCTTTCAAACCGGTCACCTGTGTATTTCCAGAACCAAACCAGTAATTGCCTCCCGTAACACCAAACGACTGACGATCCAGGTCGTGTCCAAATAAATCACTACCAGAAAGTCCTAAAGAAGCATTCACCTTCAGATAGCTTATGACAGAATGATTTTTCAGGAAATCTTCATTCGAGACTGTCCATCCCAATCCAATTGCTGGATAAACATTGAATTGCTTTCCTTCAGTCAATACAGCAGAACCAGAATAGTTCAACACTCCATCTACACTATAACGGTCAGCATACTGATAGCTTGCAACTCCCATGACCGACTGATTTTTCCGTGTAGAATTTCTGCCATCAGGAACAGAGCACTGTTGTTGATAGACAACTTCCCCTTTCACCCTATGCAATCCGAATGCCCTATTATAACCCACTTTAGCTTGAAACATAGAAAACATTTCCTGTCCATTCAGACCAGAACTCCATCCAAGCTCTCCTTTTGTACCAAGCATGATACGGTCTACCCCCATCAGTTCATCATTACCATCAACTACCGGAACAACCATTTCATACTCATAAGTACGGGTTCGAGAATCATTATAATTGGCCATATTGTCGTAAGCGACCGTTGCTTCTGCATATAATCCTTCGGTAACGAAATCCAGTTTCTGGTGTAAAGTCATATCAGCCAATAAACTACGGCGTATCGCCTTTACGGTACCTCTGTCTGCGATATCAGCTATCGGGTTATAACTATAAATATTATTTCCTCCCCAATTTCCTGTTCCCGTCTTAACTGGGAAAGCTGCTGACGGTGTCTTATAAAGCCTTGTGATAATATCACCCATTCCTGTTCCCGGTCTGTTTTGCTCTTTCAGTCTGCCCAACAGATTAAGCTTTAAAAACGTATTATCAGTTAAAGTAACATCGATATTCGCTCTTAAATTAAGATTAACTTTATTAAGCTGTGAGTTATATTGCGAGAACATCTCTGTGTGGTCAAGAAGGCCAGTCTGGTTGGCATAATCAAGAGCCGTATAGAACTTAAATTTTTTGCTTCCGCCTTCAAACTCCACATTAGCTCTGTGCGTGACACCATAATTACGATAAGCCATATCCTGCCAATCAACATTAGGATACAATTCTGCGTACGTTCCGTTGGCAAAATAACCTATTTCCTTTTCTGTATATCGAGGTGCCAATCCATCAAGGGCCAAAGCCTCGTTCATTGCTTTAGCATAGGTAGGGGCATCCGCAAATTCCGGCAAACGAAAAGGAGTATCAAAACTCATGGAATAATTGGCTGAAGCATGAAAACCAGACTTGCCACGTTTGGTTGTAATTACAACAGCTCCATTAGCTCCCTGTACACCATATATAGCAGAAGCTACTGCATCTTTCAATACTTCCACTTTTTCGATTTCTATCAATGACAGATTCTCCAAATCACGCTGTACACCATCAATGATTATCAAAGGTTTTGCATTTCCAAACGTACTGATCCCCCGTATATTGAAATTAGCCTGGTCATCAAGCACATTTGTTTCTGAAGAACTTTGCATGGTATATAATCCTTTCAATCTACCGAACAGAGTATTCGCCATATTTGTCCGTACCGATTGGTTCAGTACCTCACCACTCACGGCATTTCCAAATTTCATAGCAAGTGTATCATTCTCCAAAGTCTGTGCAAACACAGATTGCCCCAACAATAAACCTGCAATATATAATATATTTTTTGTTTTCATATGTATCTATCTTTTCTGTTTAATATTGCATCGTATTACCATCCCGGATTCTGGACTAAACCGTAATTCTTATCAATTTCATTGGTCGGGAAAGCACTAAGGTACCATTTCGGACTCCATTGATTCTTCCAAACCCGATCGGGTGTAACATCAAACACCTCATAATGGTAACCTGTCGGATTAGCAGCATCTATAAACATGTTAACACCTTGTATCGGTGCCTTGAATGCAGCCTCATCTTTCCATCTTACAATATCATACCATCTCACTTCTTCATATCCGAATTCACATGCTCTTTCACGCAGTACTGCTTTGCGGAACTCATCCTGAGTCATGCTGGTATTTTTCAGATCACCTATTCCTACTCTGTTTCTGACACGGTTAACTAAGGCATAAGCTTCAGTAGTCGGTCCTCCGTTTGCTTCGTTTATAGCCTCGGCATAACTCAAGAAGACTTCTGCCAACCGCATTGTCGGCCATGAATCAACCTGTCCTATGGATGTAGCTTCAGTATAATCCTGTGAGAACTTATAAAGCAATAGTCCGGTACCGTCAGTATCAGCAGTCCGTCTATCTTGACCACCCACATAAAGTTCTGATTTTCGTCCCTTATAACTTCTTCCGTTGGTTAATATCGTTTCATAAAAACGCGGATCCCTGTTTGCAAACGGATCTTTATCAGGATTTTCCCAATTAAAATCTTCAGGAAAATCCGTACCGTCATTCATCGGAAACAAGTTGGCATAAGCCAAGGTAGGGCATTGTGCACTGGCATAGTTATCGGAACCTCCACAAAAATTGCTTGCATAGTTATTTTTATAGTTTTTACGCACCGACAGCAATACTTCAGAATTTCCTCTTGTAAAATATGCCGTTCTATATGCTTCACGATAACCTTCTTCTGAGTTAGTAGCAGCCTGTACCAAATCATATTGACCATTTTCTGCAAGCGCCTGCATAAATTCACGGCCGGCTTCTTCTGCAACCTTCCAACGATTCTGATCATAATTTCCATACCATGTCAGTCTCTCATCGCTGGCTGTACCCTCCATATATGGCTCATTACTATTAAATAACGGACTTGCAGCAAACAAAAGAACTCTTAACTTTAATCCTAAAGCATAGGCTTTAGTCATTCTCCCGTCATCATTCGGATCGCTGACTTTCCATTCCAAAGCTGGTGCCGCTTCATCTATAAGCCTTACTATAGTTGCCACACTCTCTTCTACCGTCAAACGTTCAAAATAGTGTGTTTCATCAACCAGTATCGCATGATCTAAATAGAGAATACCTCCATAATTGCGGAACATATCTGCATAATGTGTGGCAATTATCATTTTTGCCTCAGCTTTGGCTCTCTCTTTTTCTACAGAAGTCATATCTGGCACTCTGTCAATGTTTTCAATAGTCAGCCACGCATATCGGATTCCGGTCCATATATTACCATTAGTAAATTGATACTTCGATCTGGAATCTTCCAAAGCTGCACTATATGCTCCTACATAATATCTGGTTTTTGCTCCACCATAAGTACAAGTAGAATAACTTAAATCTGTGATAGCATCAAGCAAATCACCGTTCAATTTTGGACTACTTCCCATAGGAATAGGATATGGCAATGTAGTATAAGCCTTGGTAAGAACCTGCATGGCATAATACTTCTTGGAGAATATAGTATCCATATTTACTCCTATCTGCTCTGGCTGCTGATCCAAAAAAGAATCACCAAATCTCAGTTCTTCACATCCTGACAAGGAAATTCCTGCAATAATCAAGCCTGCCGGAAGAACCTTTGCTATATTTCTTAATATATTTTTCATTGATTCGATTATTTATAATTGCATATTTTTAGAAGTTCAGTTTTAATCCCATTGTGTACATCTTTGATATAGGATACTGGTTAGAATTACCTCCATTCGTAGGAGCTTCCGGATCGACAAACTTCAGCTTATCGAACGTCAGCACATTATAACCGCTAACATAAAGATTCACATTGCTCAAACCTAATTTCTTAAGGAATGGACTATTTCTGAACGTATAGCCAAGTTGGATATTCTTAAGTCGTATATAAGAAGCATCTCTTACCCACAACGAAGAATTTACATCATAATTCAAAGATTTACTGTTGTCAGAGAAACGAGGCATTGTAGCTGTTGCTGCTGTTTCCTCTGTCCATCTTTCATCTGCATGAAATTGTAATAACGCACGTTTTCCATTGGGCGAGAAAGGAATACGATATTCTGTTTCAAGATTTCTGGAAACATGAGTCGCTCCTGTCCATTGCATAGAGAAATCCCAGCCTTTCCAATTGAATCCATAATCAAAACCAAACACATATTCCGGACGCTGCGTAGAATATCCCAAATAAGTACGGTCGTTGGCATCAATCTTGCCGTTATTATCCATATCGACATACTTACAGTCGCCAGGGAAAGGCGTACCGATAGTAACCACAGGAAGATCGTCCTTCAAAATTCCTTTATCAACATCAGCAAAGTCCTCTGCAGTATAGAAGCGGTCAAACACATATCCATATGTCAATCCGGTAGATCTTCCGGTCTGATTATTAAAGTCGTTGACATGCTTCACCTCATCCATATAAATAATCTTATTCTTGGCATAAGAAACATTGGCATTCACCCAGTATCTGAAGTCCTTGAACTTGTCCGCCCACTTAATGCTTAATTCATAACCCTGATTCATGACCTCACCCATATTCTGTTTAGGCAAAGCTATTGCTATAACCCCAGGAGCAGTGTTTCGGGTAATCAGTATGTCGGTACGATTCTCTCTAAAATAATCGGCACTGATGCTCAAACGATCTTCCAACATTTTTAAATCAACACCATAGTTCTGCTTGGCAGATTTTTCCCATGTAATAACCGGGTTTCCCAGCTGACCTTCTGTAGCAGCGGGATCTTTTGAAGTCTGATCGATACCAAAGTTATATCCACCTCCGTCAACCGACCATACTCCATCCATATACAGGAAGCGGTCCACGCCAATCTTGTCGTTACCAACGATACCATAAGAAGCACGAAGTTTCAAAAATGAAATCAAAGACTGGTTCTTCATGAAATTCTCTTCAGAAATAACCCAACCGATAGATCCTGAAGGGAACACACCAAAGCGGGTCTTTCCCGGAGCAAAGTTTTCAGAGCCGTTATAACCAACATTTACATCGAACAGGTATCTGCTGTTGTATCCATAGCTGGCTCTACCGACAAGTCCAACGTAACTACGTGGTATGTACTGATAATCCATGGCATTTCCATTGGCAGCTTTGGGATAATAGACACGGTTCTGGTTATAAAGTAACAATCCCGATACCCGATGAACATTTTTAAAGGTTCTGTTATAATTTATACCTCCTTCCAGATACCAGTTACGCTCCCTTGCAAAACTTTCACCATATTCAAGATTTTTGTTCTGGCCATTAACCTGATACACAATATTCTTACTAAAATTAGGATCAGACATATCCATGCCCGGATTCGTTAATGAACCTTCGTAATATGCTACATATTTTTGCCTATTACCGCTTCTTTGTACGGTCATTGTATAATACGTATTATACGATCCTTTTACATGAACCTTAAGTCCTTTGGTAATGCAGTCCAGTTTCTGCTCTATAGATATATCCATATTCAGATCATTCTTACTTTTCTGATTATATCCCAAACCATAAAAAGAATCAAATCCATTTTTTATAGGCAGAGGAACATAGGAAGTTCCTACCGAGATTGGATAACCATCTTCCGACAGCCCCGGACCGGAAAATGGCTGTGACCAGTTCACCTGTCTCCACAAACCATCAGAATGTCCTTTGGGTTCATGAGTGATTCCAAGGCGTCCACCTATATTTATTTTAAACAATGTGGTTTTGGTGACATCAATATCTAGATTAGCTCGATAGTTAAAACGGTTATAAGAATATTGATTATCATAATCAAGCGTATCAAACTGTTTGAGCATACCGTCCTGATACAGATAACCCAATGATGTGAAATAACGCACTCTGTCCGTTCCTCCAGAAATAGTGACATTATGCTGTGTTTGGATATAGGTATTCTTAAATATAAGTTCACGCCAGTTTGTATTAGGATAAATTACAGGATCGGAACCTGTTCTGTAAGCCTCCAGCGCATAATCGCTAAAACGGGCAGCCGATGAGTGGTCGTTATCCAGTTTTTCATTATACAACAAAGCTGTATGATAGCTATCACAATTCTCCAAAAGCCTTGTCGGCATCTGAATACTGACATTGCTCGAAACCGAAATCTTGGCTTTTCCTTTCTCACCACGACGAGTCGTTACAAGAATTACACCATTCGCACCACGTACACCAAATACAGCTGTAGCAGAAGCATCTTTCAATACTGTAATGTCGGCTACTTCATTCGGGTCGATCTGAGAGAACGGTCTTTCAATACCATCGACCAACACCAAAGGTGCATCACTTCCATCCTGAGACAAGGTAGAACTACCTCGAATATAAAGATTAGCGTCTTCCATACCAGGCTGTCCAACGCTTTGAACAGCTGCAACACCAGTCATAGATCCTGCCAATGCATTCGTCAAACTGGCATTGGGAACTTTCAACAAATCTTCTGTACGAACGCTCGACATTGATCCCGTTACAGACACTTTCGACTGCGTTCCATAAGCAATAACCTGTACTTCCTCCAGCATTTTTGCATCTTCCGAAAGCACAATCTTCAGCATACCACTATCCTTGATTTTCACTTCTTTCTCAGCATAACCGATAAAAGAGACCAAAAGTGTTTTTCCGTTCTCAGGGATAGTCAATGAGAAATTACCATCCAAGTCTGTAATTACACCAACCCCCGGAGCTTCTTTCACGATTACATTTGCTCCGATAATAGGCATTCCGGATTCATCCAAGACTGTTCCCGAGACTTTTTGATTCTTCTGCTGGAAAGATTCAACAACACTATAGGAGGCTCCATACACATCAGGACTCCCAGAAACAAAAAAAAGAAAAGGCAAACTGGCATAAACCAGACGACCGATTCTCAAATAAAACATTCTTTTTATGTCCATAGTATTAATGTTAATAATATAAAACAAAAATCACGTCACAAATGTATTCCTCATTCATATAATAGGAGTATAAAAACACTTCAAAAAGGATAGAAATATGGCCCCAAAAGCTATTTGATTCGTTTTTCAACCAAACTGAACTGATTTTCTACCACAACCGGACGGCAGTTTTAATAAAGTAGTTTTTTGATAATATATTCAACATCAATATGTATAATATTACTTTTCTTTGCAACATACAAAACATCTATAAAAACAAATATTATGAGAAATGTAAATGTAGCCTTAATCCCCATTGCATTATTATCATCAATAGGGTATCAGGCAAAAGCTGAAACTGCAAAGGTCAAAGATGAACATCCTAACATTCTATTTATCCTTGCCGACGACTTAGGCTGGAATGACATAGGATGTATGGGTAGCAAATTCTACGAAACGCCCAACATCGACAGTCTGGCAGCAACAGGAGTAAAATTCATGAGTGCATATTCTGCGTGTACAGTATCCAGTCCGTCAAGATCGAGTATCATGACTGGTCAATACACTCCTCGCCATGGAGTCACCGACTGGATCGGCGAGAAATCCGGAGAAGACTGGCGAAAAATGAAACGTAACAGCAAATTACTGCCAGCCGATTACAACTGGTGCTTACCTGAAGAAGAATATACGATAGCCGAATGTCTGAGAGATAACGGATATACCACATTTATGGCAGGCAAATGGCACATGGGCGATCCTAAAACATGGCCCGAAGACCATGGATTTGAAATTAGCGTTGGAGCTGGCGGTATGAAAGGGGGGTACTTTGCACCTTTCAACAATCCCAAACTGCCGGATAATGAACCAGGCGAAAATCTTTCAATCAGACTGGGTAAAGAAACCATCAAGTTCATGGAAGAACATCAGAAAACCAATCCCGACAAACCCTTCTTTGCTTATCTGTCTTTCTATGCGGTTCATGGCCCGATACAGACCAATCAGAAATATTGGTCTTATTTCCGCGACAAAGCAGAAAAAATGGGTATTGCCAGCAATGGATTCAAAATAGACCGGACATTACCCGTAAGACAACACCAGGACAACCCCGTCTATGCCGGTGTAATAAAGGAAATGGACGATGCTATAGGAATGGTTCTCAATGAATTGAAGAAATTAGGACTTGACAAAAATACACTTGTCATTTTTACAAGCGATAATGGAGGTGTTACATCAGGCGACAACTATTCTACTTCTCTGCTCCCACTAAGAGGAGGAAAAGGACGTCAATGGGAAGGAGGAATCAGGGTTCCCCTTATATACTCATATCCTGAATGCAAAGCCGGAACCACAATTGACACTCCTGTAATAGGTACGGATTTCTATCCAACTATATTAGATTATGCTGGCCTGAAATTGCACCCAGAACAGCACAAAGACGGAGTTAGCATTATGCCGTTGCTTAATGGTAAGAATATTAAGCCGCGTCCTTTATTCTGGCACTATCCCCACTATGGAAACCAAGGTGGTGAGCCATCATCTATCATACGGAAAGGTGACTGGAAACTGATCTATTACTACGAAACCGCACATAGCGAACTGTACAACCTGGCTATTGACTTAAGTGAAAACGAACCTCTCAATGCTCAATATCCGGAAAAAGTGAAAGAGCTGGAAGCTGAATTAATGCAATGGTTGAAGGACGTTAACGCCCAGAAGCCCGTTGCCGATCCTCTCTACTCTCCTGTCAAAGAGGCTGCCGTGAAGAACAACTGGCATACAAAACTGCTCAAACAGCAGGAGAAATTAAGAAAAGACATGCTTAATAAAAACTGGAAACCCAACGAAACCTGGTGGGACAGCATGGTAACAATAGACTAAAACAACAATCAATCATTATTTTATGAGAAAAAAAGTACTACTTGCCATATTAGGTTTGTCTTTTACTTCTGCCATGTTTTCAAAAGATTATGTTGTTTCTACCAAGAATACATCTCTAATCTTCAAAGCAGAAAAAGGGGAAAAATCTATTTTTCAATATTACGGTTCTAAAATAGACAACATAAGCGATGTATACAATGCCGGTCTGAACATGAATATAGAAACATACCCGGCCTTTGGACTGAACAACAAACTTGAAAAGGTTGTTGCAATAACCCAGCCTGATGGAAATATGTCGCTTGACCTTGTTGTTGATAGTGTAGAGCAAATCAAAGACGAAAACGGTTCAAAGACTGTTATCATCTTAAAAGACAAGATATACCCGGTAGAAATCAAACAGTTCTTCAGGACTTATACTAATACTGATGTGATTTCTACCTGGGTAGAGATTTGCAATAACGGAAAAAAGCCAATAACCCTTTACCAGTTTGCATCTGCTTATCTGCCTGTATATAGAGGGGAAAACTGGATTAACCACATGCATGGCACCTGGGCAGCAGAGCATTTTATGGAAGAAGAAATGCTTACCAATGGACAGAAAGTGATTTCCAACAAGTATGGTCTCGACAATACCAAAACGGATAATCCTTCTTTCATGATCTCATTGGATGGAAAGCTGAATGAAAAAACGGGAAGCGTGATAGGCGGAACCTTGGCATGGACCGGCAATTATAAAATCAAACTGAATGCCAACAATCAGAACGTAACGGTTACAGCTGGAATCAACGAAGAAAACTCACATTACATTCTTGACGGCAAACAGACTTTTGTCACACCGGAATTTGCCATGACATACAGCAATTCGGGCAAAGGTGGTGTAAGCAGGGAGTTTCATAAATGGGCAAGAAACTACAAACTCCACCAGGGCAACAGACTCCATGAAATCCTCCTCAACAGCTGGGAAGGCGTTTACTTCAAAGTGAATCAGCAGGAAATGAACAACATGATGGAAGCATTTTCTGCCATGGGCGGGGAATTGTTTGTAATGGACGACGGATGGTTCGGCAACAAATATCCTAGAAATAATGCCCAGTCTTCATTAGGCGACTGGGAGGTGTGCAAGGAAAAGCTGCCTGAAGGCATTGGAGGATTGCTCGAATCGGCTAAAAAGAACAATATAAAGTTCGGCATTTGGATCGAACCGGAAATGTCGAATACAAAAAGTGAATTGTTCGAAAAACATCCGGACTGGATTATGAGAATCGACAATCGTGACCTGACTACTGGTAGAGGTCAGACGCAGGTTGTTCTGGATCTTACTAATCCTGAAGTACAGGATTTTGCATTCGGCATCGTAGACAAACTGATGACGGAATTCCCGCAGATCTATTACATGAAATGGGATGACAACAGCTGCCTGATGGACTATGGCTCATCCTACTTGCCCAAAGACAGACAGTCGCATCTTTATATCGAGTATCAAAGAGGGCTGGAAAATGTACTTAAGAGAATCAGAGCCAAATATCCCAACCTGATCATGCAGGCATGTGCAGGCGGAGGTGGTAGAATCACTTATGGCATTCTCCCCTATTTTGATGAATTCTGGACCAGCGACAATACGGACGCCATACAGCGTATCTATATGCAATGGAGTATATCAAACTATTATCCGGCAATAGCCATGGCTTCGCACGTAAGTGCCACAAAGAATCATCAGACAGGAAGAATTGTACCTATAAAGTTCCGTTTTGATGTCGCCATGTCAGGACGGTTGGGTATGGAGATACAGCCCAAGGATATGACCGTTGCCGAAAAAGAGTTCTCGAAAAGAGCTATCAAGGCATATAAGAGCATACGCCCTGTTGTTCAATTAGGTGATCTGTACCGTCTTGTCTCGCCCTACGACAATAAAGGTCTGGCTTCACTGATGTACGTGACGCCGGAGAAAGACCGATCTGTTGTTTTCGTTTATAAAATATCCCATCTGATTGATATGAAACTGCCTTATATCAAGCTCGATGGTCTTGATGAAAACAAATTATATCGAATCAAAGATTTAACGCCGAACAACGAGAAAAATCCCTGCCGCCTGAATGGCAAAGTCATCAGCGGCAAAACGTTGATGGAACAGGGCTTGAACGTAAAGAATCTGCTTAAGAATCAATATAGCAGTTTGGCACTGGAGCTTAACATCGTCCAATAATCCAGGTTTCGCAAGTTTTCTATAGATCCGTAACTATTCTAAAACATAATATCATAAAGCTTTATTTTAGTACGGATAAAGTAACTTGCGAAACTTTATTTAAATTAAAAAAGCATCTGAGATATGAACAGAACCAATTTAATGCTGTGTGCAACTCTCTGCAGTTTGTCACTTCAGGCAAAACAATCTGATAAGCCAAACATTATATTCATCTTATGTGACGACATGGGATATGGCGATCTGGCCTGTTATGGACAGAAGTATATCAATACTCCCAATATCGACAGAATGGCCAGCGAAGGAATGCTGTTTACCCAAGCCTATGCCGGTAGTCCGGTAAGCGCTCCTTCCCGTTCGACAATCATGACCGGGCAACACTCCGGACATGCACATGTCAGAGGCAACAAGGAGTACTGGAGAAAATCTCCAACCATGAAATACAAGGAAAATACAGATTATGTAGTTTCCGGGCAGGAACCGTATGATCCTAACCACATTATCCTCCCAGAAATAATGAAGAAGAACGGATATACCACCGGCATGTTCGGCAAATGGGCAGGAGGATATGAAGGTTCGTGCTCTACGCCTGACAAAAGAGGTATTGACGAATTCTATGGATATATCTGCCAGTACCAGGCACACCTGTATTATCCGAACTTCCTGAACAGATACAGTAAGGCGGCCGGCGATACAGCTACCATAAGAATTACGTTGGAAGATAATATAAACTACCCCATGTATGGCGATGATTACAGGAAGCGGACTCAGTATTCGGCCGACATGATTCATCGGGCAGCCCTTAAATGGATTGACAGCCAGGACGGTTCACAACCTTTCTATGGCTTCTTTACATATACTCTGCCTCATGCAGAACTGGTGCAACCGAACGATTCCATCTTAAAGTTCTACAAAAAGAAGTTCTTCCATGACAAGACTTGGGGCGGCAACGAAAAAGGACGGTACAACGAGTCGGTTCATACCCATGCAGAATTCGCAGGAATGATCACCCGCCTTGACGCTTATGTCGGAGAAATCATGGACAAGCTGAAAGAAAAAGGACTCGATGACAATACAATTATAATATTCAGCAGCGATAACGGTCCTCACGAAGAAGGTGGTGCAGATCCGGAATTCTTCGGCAGGGATGGCAAGCTGAAGGGGCTGAAGCGCCAGTGCTATGAAGGCGGTATCAGAGTCCCATTCATCGTGAAATGGCCCGGCAAAATAAAACCTGGCAGTGTAAACGACCATCAGCTCGCGTTCTACGACATCATGCCTACTTTCTGTAAAATTATAGGTGACAAGAAATTCCCCAAGAAATACGTAAACAAACAAGTGGAGGGAGACTGTTTTGACGGTATTTCATTCGCACCGACTCTACTGGGCAATGACGAAAAGCAGAAGAAGCATGAATTCCTTTATTGGGAGTTTCATGAAACCAACCAGATGGCCTTACGCATGGGCGATTGGAAACTCTTCGTCAAAAAAGGCGTTCCACATCTTTACAACTTAGCTACAGACATACACGAAGATAAAGACGTAGCAAAAGAAAACATCGAAATCGTCAAGAAAATGATAGAAATCATCCATAGAGAGCACAAACCCAGCAAACTATTCAAAGTTACCCTTCCCTCTATCGACAAAATTAAAAACAAATAGCCATATATGAAAAATCTGCAAGTCCTTTTCAGCATTCAAAAGAGACTTGCAGATTTTACTTTTCCGGAATAGCCAGAGGGGCTAATTTTTCAACGGTTCAATGACAAAGCAGTCCAAATCGGGCGTCCATGTATATCTGCTTCCTATTTTTATCGCATTATATCCTTTCTTTAGTTTTATTTTTAAAGATACTTCTTGTACACTCTTTGCCCGTTCTGTTTGCAATTCTTTTAAAACATAACGTTCTCCGTTGACAGTAACTTCAAAACGCCGGTCGTCAACTTCCCGGTTCTTAAGCATACTTTTCTTTTTGTCTGAAGGCAAATAATACAGCCTCATTTCATAATCTCCCCCGTTTTCGCTGTATACATCCTCCCATAAGGCATAATTCTCTTTATGGCCTCCTAAATTTGTTACAACCACTCCTCCCGAAGCACTGTCGAAAGGTGCAAAGCATACTCCCCTTTTGCGGCGAGCCAAATCATCAAACTGGTTTAGATAAGCCTGTTCTGCCTCATACACGGTACGTTCTATGCGTTTTGTCCCCTGCAGATTAAGTATCTTTACGCCGTGAGCCTGAACATCATAGACAATAGAATCACGAACAGGACTTTCATCTTTCCGCTTCAGCAAATCACGTACTTTTGTCTTTCCCTCGAATTCCAATACTGACAACGGTACCCTGAAAAGGCAAACAGAGTCTGTAGGATTATAAAGAGCTACAGCTCTGGTCAGCCCTCTTTCTTCCTTTATATCTTTCACCAGCACATAGCCTCCGTTAGTACGCATTGCCACATAAGCCTGAAGTCCAAGGCAGTCCTGATTCAGTGCAATCAGTTCATCATTCTTCAATAACGAAAGAGTAGAAGAAGGAATGGTCGTTAAGTCGCAGCCTATCATAAGAGGCGAACTCATGATGCACCACATGCCAAAATGGGTTTCTTCCTCCTCGGGCTTAAGGCCTCGCCCTAATTCCAGCATGTCCATATCATTATAATGTCCGTCTCCGGCGAAAGCCGACAAATATAAATTCTTCGATATTATATTCTTTATGCTATTCCAATGAGGAGATATATCGCCAGATATTCTCCAGGAATTTGCCAACTCGCGTACCCATGTACCCGGGTATGCCCAACGGCAGATGTTTATTGCAATCTTCTTGGAAGATACGTCATTTATTGCCTCCACAATAGCAGTATAGCGTTCTCTTTCATCAAGCTCCAGTTGCTGCCCGGCACCACAATAGTCTATTTTTATAAAATCAAAGCCCCATTGGTTAAAGAATAAATCCGCATCTTGTCTCTCATAGCCATAGAGTCCTACTCCGATACCACTCTTATCTGCATCCCAGATAGAGCCACACGTATTCGCTCCAGCCTCTGAATAAATTCCAGCTTTCAGTCCCAATGCATGTATATAATCGGCAACCGGCTTCATTCCGTTAGGGAAACGGGTGGGGTTGACATGAAGTCTACCCCTTTCGTCCCTGTATCCAAAAAAGCCGTCGTCTATATTGATATATTTGTAACCCAGTTTGTTCAGTCCGAGCGCAATCATTGCATCAGCCTGTTTTTGTATTAAAGTATCACTGATGTTCACTCTGTATGTGTTCCAGGAACTCCAGCCCATCACAGGAGGAATAATATCAATCCTTTTTGCATCAGCTGTAACTGCAAAAACAAGAGAAGCAATCGCAAGACAACAAGTAATACAAAATGTTTTCATATACATACATTATTGATAAGTAATATAGCCCTCACACTTCTTCACGTTAACCCATTCGTCACACGATTTTGTCAGCCATTCTCCCAACGCTTTCTTCAAGAACGAGCGTTCCTGGCTGGAAATATCATCCAAGCTGATTTTCTTTTTCTGATACGGGTCATTGACATTATCATACAGTTCGTAAGTATTGTCTTCTTTCACGACATACGTATATTTGTATGTACGCACCCCTTTCTTATTCTTACTCAAATAAAGAGCCGACTCCGGTTTGGGATGTTTCTTATACTCACCGGTAAGCAAACCATCAGAATAATCATTTCCCATTACCGTTTCAGGGATCTTATCTCCCATTCCCATAAGTCCCAACATGGTAGGCATAATATCAGTAGATCCCATCATCAGGTCTTCAACATGAGGCTTGATTTTACCTGGATATCTGATAATGAACGGAACCAGCATCGATTCGTCGTAGAAGACGGATTTGCTCATTCTTCCGTGGCTTCCCATCATTTCACCATGGTCGGAAGTAAATACAATGATGGTATTGTCTGCCTCGCCTGTTTCTTCTAAGGCTTTAAGCACCCTTCCTATCTCATCGTCGACACTTTTTATTAAAGAATAATATACCTGAGCACATAATTTCAACTTCTCTTGTTTCTGGAGATTCTTGCTTTTCACAACATTGTCCCTTAATAAAAGCTCATCAAAAGACAGATCTCTATAGTATTTGTTATAAACGGCACTATCACAATCAGTCAACCGGCTATAAGGCGGATGGGGCGGATTGATTGACCATATAATGCTGAAAGGCTTATTGGGATTACGTTCATTGTTCTGGTTTTTTAAATACTTTATAATAACATCCGCCTCGACGGTACTTGTAAACCGTTTGGGACGATAGGCTTCTCCATCGCTTTTCCCGCCAATCAGTTCGGGTCTGTTGGAGTAGGCTATTGCATTATAATGATTGTTATTATTCAGATGCTGATACCAGAACTTATTGCCATGCCGGCTTTTTCCTTCCGGTATATATGTATCAAACTTGTTCTGATATGCTCCGCCGGGACTTTCGGTAGTTCCTTTATAGTTTCCGGTTTTGTCAAAAAGAGCCTGAGTCCGGTGCCAGTGAGTCTTGCCGACATAAGCTGTTTCATAGCCTTCCTGAGCCAATACATCCGTAAAACAGACAATATCGTGATGCAGTTCTTCTGTATTGTCAATGGTACAATTCTTTTTTATCCCGTTCTTTTCCGGGAACATACCAGAAAGCAACATGGCTCTATGCGGACTGCTTACAGGCTGGGTACTACATACGTTTGTAAACAATGCGCCTTGCTTGGCCAGTCTGTCAAGATTGGGTGTATGTACAGGGTCGCCTACAGTAGAAATGGCCTCCTTATATGCAGGATCACTCCATATTCCCAAAGCAAACAGACGATACTGGTCCGGGAATATGTACAACAGGTTAGGTCTCTTATCCACCGCCGGCTCTGAGGCCATCTCTTTGGCTGGCAGAGAAGGCATGCCGAGTGTCGAAATCATTGAGAATAGGAAAAGATGCTTTGTCTTCATAAGTACTTTCTTTTTATAATTGGTTTGTATGCAAATTTAAGGATTTGAAGCATAGCTATAGTTGAAAATAACTTCAAAAAAGTGTGTTTATCATATAGCCTGAGCATATATCCATAAACTTTTCCTGCCTAAACCTCTTAGAAAACAAACAAAAAACGACCTGGCAGGCAATTAGAATGTATTTTTTCTCCCACCAATAAGCTATAAACCACCTGCCTGACCTGAATTACAACCTTTTTGAACGGAAATTCTACTTCGTTATACCCCAAAAAGAGTTTATTTGCACATTATTTCTAATTCATTCTATATCATGAAACAGTATCTCCCATTATGCATGCTTGCCGTAGCAGGAGGCATGTGTTCTACCGAAAACAAAAACTCAGATCATTTAAATAAAAAACCAAATGTCTTAATCATCCTATTAGACGATGCCGGTTACAACGATTTCGGCTTTATGGGCTGTAAAGACCTGAAAACGCCCAACATTGACGCATTGGCTAATGATGGTGTGGTTTTCACAGATGCGCATGTCTCAGCCAGTGTGAGCGGGCCGTCGAGAGCCGGCATCCTGACAGGCCGATACCAGCAAAGATGCGGATACGAGTGCAACCTTGGTGACACATTAGGGCTTGGATTAAACGAAATTACCATTGCAGACGTGTTTAAGGAAAACGGCTATTCTACAGCCTGCATCGGAAAATGGCATCAGGGCGACATGCCTGAATACCATCCTAATAAAAGAGGTTTCGAATACTTTTATGGCTTTATTGCCGGAAGCCGTTCGTACTTCTACAGACCCAATAGAGAAGACAAGCCCGGAAGTATTCATAACCTGCAGCTGAATGGAGTGCAACAGAAATTTGACGGTTATTTAACCGATATCCTTGCCAATAATGCAGCAGAATATATAGACGAGCAAAGCGAAAAGGACCAGCCGTTCATGCTGTACCTCGCATTCAATGCTGTCCATACCCCCTTGGAGGCTACCAAAGAAGACTTAAAGCTTTTCGAAGGCCATAAAAGACAAAAACTTGCAGCGATGACATGGGCTGTAGACAGGGGTATTGGCACAGTTATCGAAAAATTGAAGGAAAAGAACATCTACGACAATACGCTCATCTTCTTTCTGAGCGATAACGGAGGAGCACATAACAATCAGTCTACCAATTATCCGCTCAAAGGTTTCAAAGGGAATAAGTTCGAAGGCGGGCACCGTGTACCGTTCTTTATGGTAAACGGCAGCAAAACAAAAGGATATTATAAAGGTTTGACCTCTTCGCTCGACATCTTTGCCACAGCAGCTTCGGCAGCCGGCATCGATTTGTCATCACTGAAGAATCCGTTGGATGGAGTCAATATAATCCCTTACGTAAACGGAGAAATCAGTGGAGCACCACATGACAGCCTCTATTGGAGAAAAGAAGATATGGCAGCCATGCGAACCGATAAATACAAATATATCAGAGTAAAAGGCGTTGGAGAAGTGCTTTACAGTTTGGAGAAGGACCTGTCTGAGTCTGAGGACATCAAAGATTCTGTTCCTGATGTTTATAAAAAGATGAAAGAATCGGTGGAAAACTGGGAAACAGGACTTGTCAATCCTGTCTTGTGGGGAGAAGGTGTCTGGAATGATGTAACGAGAGAAATCCACAGAGATCTGATGAACAACCGAAGCATAAGATTCTATACGCCGGCCGATATGAAAAAAGGTACAAATAAAGCAAAAGCCAAGTAAGTCCCGGTTTTTAAGATATAGGAAATCATAAAACAGCCAACTATCAAAAAGTATTCTCACGACTGTGAGAAAAGTGTTCTTATAGTTATGAGAATACGATTCTCACAGTTATGAGAAAAACATTCTCACAAGTATGAGAAAACTATTCCCGTACTCAACAACATACGAGCATCAATTAGCCAAGGAAGAAAGAACAACTTGAGGCAAAATCCGCAACTAAAGAAAAACAAAAATAAACGGATATATCAGTGCCTTTCAAAGTGACCGATTCGTATGCCACATATAATAAAACATCCTTTTATGATTTAATTATTGCTTATAATGTCTATCTTTGTCAAGGAAGACTATAAATAGCTATTACAGATGAAAAAACACTTTATAATTTTGTTATTACTACTCTTCATTTCCAATCTGTTATTGCATTCACAGACAGACGAACAGAGCAGAAATATAAAAATTGAAAATGTCTCAAATTTGGTAAACCTGCCGAATACTGAGGTAAGAAGACTGTTTCAAGACAGCGACGGATTCATCTGGATAGCAACAACTGGCGGTTTGTATCAATTCGACGGATACAATCTTAAAGAGTTCCGTTCCAACATACATACTCCGGAGCTTCTGACCAGCAATAAGATCTCCTGCCTGTTCGAAGACGGACATAAGAATATTCTTATAGGTACAAACAACGGCCTTAACATCTATAACAAAATCAACGGTAAAATCACCAAAGATCAGAACGAGATATTCAAACATAACAATATAGAAGATATCATTTTAACCCCTAACCAAAAATTATGGATAGGTACAGAAAAAGGCATCTTCGAATCAGACGGGAATACTTATACCAAAATATTAAACCACAACATAAAAGACCTGTATGTTGACTCAAAAAACAATATATGGGCTGCAACCTGGTCAAACGGAGTGTTCAGATTTGACGATAAGAAAAAGACATGGATACACTATCCCAAACTGAACCAGGGAAACTCTGCCCACATCATATACGAAGATACAAAAGGCCGTATCTGGATCGGAAGTTTTGGATACGGAATAGTTCTGCTGGACAATGCCTACGATGTGAACAAAGTAAAATATACTAGATTCACAGCCAACGACACACAGAATAGAATATCGGATAACTATATTTATTCGATTACAGAAGATACCATCTCAAATATTTTATTTTTCGGAACAAGAAAAGGTATCAGCTTCACCAACACCAACGACAATGAGTTTGTATGGAACAACATATTTCCATCCTATAAGAATCAGTCCTTGTCTTTTAACGAGGTAAACTCCTTGATAAAAGACAAGCAGGGCAATATCTGGATTGGAACATTAGGCGGTGGAATCAGCTATATCAAAATGAGAAACTCCAAGTTTCAGTCCAATTTACTCATGAACGCTGCATACCAATTACATTCTAACTCCGTCAGAAGTATCCTGACCGACAACAAGGAACAGGTATGGTTAGGCATCGGCTCCAACGGAATGGCTATGTACAACGGCAAAGAAACAAAGGTATTTTACACCTTAGGCAGCAAAGACTCTAACAACAGCTTCACCAGAATATACTGTATTACCCAATCGGAATATGACAACAGCATATTAATAGGTTCCACAGGAATTTTTGTCATTGATAACAACAACTTATCGGAGCCACGATTATTGGAAAGTTTCCAGCAAAGAAACATTCTGCAAATTATTCATTCTAAAAATAACGGTTTTTGGATTGCCGGCAAAAACGTATTAGGCCATCTCAACCGCAATCTCAATAAAGAACATATTATAAACAGCGAAAGAAACGAATACAATACCGTTCTGCAAACAGACGAAAACACAATCTGGACTGGGACCACATCCAATGGCATCATCAAAATAACATTCAATAAGAAAAACTTTAAAGTAATCTCTACCGAGAAATACGATAGACAGAATCAAAAATCACCTGCCGTAAATATCAGGCACTTGTTTCAGGACAGTGAAAACCGTATCTGGGCCGGAAGTGATGGTGGGGGACTATGTGTATATAATCCTCAAAAAGACAGCTTTGAATCCATAAACAAAATGACCGATTTTCCGACAGACATTATCAACAGCATAACGGAAGACAAAGACGGATCTTTATGGTTGGGAAGCAACATCGGGCTAATCAGATTTTATCCGGCAAGCAATCTTAAAAACTCCATATTCAGACTGTACGATAAAAGCAATGGTTTGCCAGACAATCAGTTCTTGCCCAGAGCCGTGTCTCAATCAAATAATGGAGAAATATATTTCGGCACACATCATGGCTACATACATTTTTACCCGAATGAGATCAACACTTTCAAAAGGGAAAACGATGTATTCATAACCGACTTCAAAATAAACAGCAAATCCATTGAATCGGACATCATTCCGGGATATGCCAAAGAAGTCAATGTGCCGGGAAACTATTCAAACTTCACGATAGAATTCTCTCCGATGCTCTACACAGCACCGGACAAAGTGAGATATACCTATAAACTCGAAGGATATGACAAAGAATGGCAATACTCAGGAGCCGAAAAACGCTTTGCATACTACACCAATCTCCCTCCAGGAAAGTATCACTTCAAACTGAAATGTACCGACGAATACGGGAAATGGAACAACCTGACGAGAGAACTTGACATAAACATTCTTCCACCTATTTATATGACGTGGTGGGCATATTGCATATATATAATACTCTCAATAGTCATAGTAGTATATATTTATCGCTCTGCCAAACAGAGAATAAGACTGCGTACAGCCATGCAGATTCAAAAGATTGAACAGGAAAAGACCAATGAAGTCAATCAGGCCAAACTGCGCTTCTTTACGAACATCACCCATGAGCTGTTCACGCCTATCACGATTATTTCTGCTGCGATGGAAGACTCACGCAACTTAATTCCTAAGAAAGACTATGAAATAATATCGCAAAACACCAACAGACTCATCAGGCTGATACAACAGATATTGGAATTCAGAAAAGCTGAGACAGGTAATTTGAAACTGCAAGTTACCAAGCAAGATCTTTCGGCTTTCATTGCCAAAAACATTGAAAGCTTCCAGCCACTTATGAAACAGAAAAACATCTCCATTGAGTTTATTTCCGAGAGAACAGAATTCCAGGCCTTTTTCGATGCCGACAAGATAGACAAAATATTGTATAATCTTCTTTCGAATGCCCTGAAATACAATACAGAAGGGGCTCATGTAGAAGTCATATTAACCCCTGTTGAGGATGGTAAGCGAGCCGAAATCCAAGTCAAAGACAATGGAAAAGGCTTGACCGAACGTACAATGAAGAACCTGTTCAAACGTTTCTACGACGGAGACTTCAGAAAATTCAACACATCCGGCACAGGTATAGGACTGTCGCTGGTAAAGGACCTGGTAGTCTTGCACAAAGGAGAAATCAAAGTCGACAATCATCCGGGAGAAGGTGTCAACTTTATTATCAACATCCCTGTCAATTCAGACGCGTTCACGGCAGAGGAATGCAATGAGAACAGGCAACAGAGCGAACTTGCAGCAAATGACGAACAAGATCCCGTTGAAAACGCCGAAAACAATGAGTTTAACATACTGATTGTTGAAGACAATCCGGATCTGGTACTGCTGATGAAGAATATCCTGTCGAGAAAATACAATGTCTTCACTGCCGGCAACGGAAAAGAGGCTATGGAGATTCTTAAAGAACAGGATATACAGCTTGTGGTTTCGGACGTGATGATGCCGGAAATGAACGGATATGAACTTTGCGAAACAATCAAGAATGACATAGAATACAACCATATACCTATCATTCTGTTAACAGCGAAGACCAGCGAAGAGGATGTAGTAGAAGCTTATCAGTCGGGAGCCGACGGTTACCTCAAGAAGCCATTCTCCGTGAACGTATTGCAGGCAAGAATAACCAATCTGCTCCTGGCCAGAGAAAAAAGAATTCAGAAGTTCAAAGGACAAATGGTGTTCAAACCACAGGAAATAGACTACACCACTCCTGACGAAGAATTCATTAAACAAGTTATGGACTGCGTATATCAGCATTATTCTGAACCGGATTTTGACCAGAACAAGCTGGCTGACATATTAGGTTACAGCAAATCAACCCTGTACAGAAAGCTGAAATCACTCACAGGAATGAGTACCTCTAACCTGATAAAAGACGTAAGGCTGAAGAGAGCATACGAACTACTAAATAAGAAAGGTGGAACCCGCATTTCCGACATAGCATACATGGTGGGCTTCAACGATCCGAAGTATTTCGGTATATGCTTCAAGAAAGAGTTTGGTATATTGCCTAGTGAGATTGAAAAATAAATATTCATACAACAAGATCTGTTCACCAATTATCAGCAAAGCATCTAAAGTGCCACTTTAGCCTGCTAAAGAGCCACTTTACGCCGCCAAAGAGGGACTTTATCATGTTTTACGGCCCATTACTCATGCTTTCACCCTACTTTGGTTTTTATTTCTCCGAAAGCGCCTTCACGCTTTCACTTCACTGTAACGCATTCATTACAAACGTGTTCCGGTGAAAGCAAGGTTTCACGGCTGGTATCACCGGCAGAGCAAGTTATATTCTTTTTTCACTAACTTGCAGGGTGAAGTTTCACTGTAATATTTTAATAATGAGCTGTTTGTGGTGAAAGATGGATACGCGGACTACACAGAATGAGCGGATGAACGCGGATTTTATTTTTTATTATTTCATTTGGCAGAGTTTTTGGGATTGAAGTTTCACCTTAAGCAGATGGATATGAATGGATTGTGGTGAAAGATGGACAGGAAACCGACTCGGTTAGGGCAAAAAATACGGACAGAACGGATTTACTAAAAAGAGGTGAAAGCTGATGCCAGCCTTACAATAAATTTTTCCTAGTTAGGAAAAAATAATTGCCTAGTTAGAAAAAAATTTTTCCTAACTGAGAAAGAACAGAGGGGTTATACAGCCATCCTGTTATCATGTGGTGAAAACCTCAATGCAACAATTGTGAAAGATGAAGTTTCACCATATCATGCTGTATATCAATACTTAAACTATACGTGAAGGCGTGAAAGCAATTTCGGGAAAATAAAATCAAGTGGTGGGTGAAACCACAGTCTGCCACATTCCGGCAACAGGCGATATTTCACCCTCACGAGTAAACATTTCTAGTACACAAGTGTCGCTCGCGAGCCGTACAAGTGTGGAACGCGAGCCGTGCAAGTGTTGTTCAGAAGCAATGCAAGTGTTTTATACAAGCCTCTTTCCACTAATCCGCACCCCTTACGACTGTTCATAACATATCCGGGCAACCGCCCCATTACATTTTTTCAAGCGAATAAATAGAATTGGCTACACTTTTTGGAACGAATATCATCACTCACCACACACTTTTCCAAGCGAATCAAACAGTCCGGATAAGAATCAAAGCAGATATTCAGCATTGACAAGTTAGCGAGGATTATTCTCATGGTTATGAGAAGAGCATTCTCACTACTATGGGAAAACTATTCTCACAGGTATGAGAATGGCTTTCTCATAGTTAGAGAACGGGAGAGAAACGGTAAGGTTGTAAAAAGTTAAGGCAATATCTAACTAAGGTAGTTATTTACGCTACATAAAGATATAACAGTGATTGTACTTAAACATAGAAATTCCACATCCAATCTGCAAAAGCTATCATCATAAATGCTTCGGATTCCATGTATAACTTCCTCCTGTATGCTGGCAGATACTATGCAAAACCTCATCTACAAGTTGCATAATTGGCCGTTCACCATCAAGTTCTTCAAAGTGATGCCAAATTTTATTTGTTATTCTTTCTTTTTCTTTCTCAATATCATATAGTTGCTCTTTAGTAAACTGTACTTTCAATTCAGGATAAGATTCTATCAACTCTTTCAATTTGATCGTGGCAAGTTTCATAGTTCCATGATAAAAGCTTGAATCTGTATTCCCCAACTTTTTATATAATGAGTCTACACTACCATCAAGTACAACCTTTATCCCCTCAAAAACAGGAAATACGCCTGTAACTGTTTTACCATAAAGTTTAAAACTCTTCCTTACATATAGTATTCCATTAAGGCATTTACCTTCATAGTTCTGATTTTTGGTTTTCATACTTCCTCTTCCTTCTCAACCTTAAAGAGTCATTACATTTCTCTACTATTTCGTAATTATTACGCAATTCTTTTAAAGTAGTTACACTTTTAGTACTAAGACAAATACATACGGCTGTAACAGTTGCAGCTATTCCCCAAATAGAAACGGCAGAGGAGGTCGCCATTTTGGCAACATAATTATCCACAGCTACAGCTGAAGGTTTATCTGATTTAGCTATAACTATTATTACAATAGCAACAAAACTTAAAGCAAGAAACCAAGCCAGTTTTCCTTTTGTTTTAATTATAATAATTTTCTTTGCTAAATCTCCTTTTATAATTATTTCATCAGTATTAGAATTGATCGCTTTTCCTAAATCCTCTTCATTATTTACAACCATGTCCTATTAAACATTTAATTTACAATAATGTCAAAACACGAACATTACAAACTTTTTAAATACTTCAACAATGCCGAAAATCCTACTAATCCTCCCAGTACTTTAAGAATAGCCTTACGCTGTTCAGGATTTGAACTTTTGTACATTTCGACAATAGATTCCCAGCCATTTTTAGCCATTTCTAAAATTCTATCAGGAGTTATAATATTATTATTCATATGATAATAGTTTTACAAAATTCAACATATTTTACACCACACATTATCAAACGAGAATATATATAGATAATTAATCAAACCATTCTTTTAACTTTGCATTAGCTGCTGCAACTACTTCCGGATCTGAACAACAAGCTAATGTCGCTACAGCCAAAGCTATAACTCCTCCATCATCTAAAAAACCAATTCCTGGAGTTACATCTGGTATGGCATCTATGGGAGATATAAAATATCCTAATGCTCCAATAATAGTTGCGATCTGTTTGGGAGAAGCTTTGCCCAAAGCCATCGCATAATACAATTTCAACACATTTAAAACCAATTCTTTACCAGCTTTCTTCGCATACTTACGAATCTTTTTCCAGAAATCATTTTCGGAATAACAATCCTTGTATCGATTATTCATATAGTATAACTAATTAAAAATTAAAGATGCATTTATCGTTAACAAAAAAAGCGTGAGTCCTTTGTCTCCTCCATTCATCAAAATCAGGCATCGCCAAACGCCTCGTAGAAATGAATAAAGAAACAATACTCACGCCGTATTGATATGTAGGTAATCCACACCGACATAAGCCAATATGGGCATACATATACAAACACGAAGAGCGCCATATTGTCTCTATCCTTCTACTTTGAAATTTGGCGATTTCGATTTTAGGATAAAGCAAAAACGCTTTCTTAATACAAACGCATTGACCATTTCAACAGTCAATGCAGTGCAAATATACGTTTTTGTTCAATATGGCACTCTTTTTTCATCAAATTATTTTTGCTTTTATTCAGTTCTATTCAGCATCTTAAGATATACTCAGTTCCCTACTCGTATTGCCTGTACATATCCCTGACAATCCCACGCATTTTGTCTATTAAAGAATCCGGAGCAAGGATTTTCAAAGCTGAGCCATACGAAAGCAACTCCTGTACAAAATCGAGTGTGGGACGTAACCTCATACGAAACGTCATAGAGAGTTCATCCTGCGACATAAGAACCTGACTATGATGAAGAGGACGGGTCTTGATATAGTTAACGTGAGTCCGATATAAAATTAGAAAATAGAAAGTTGTCTGTCATTGACAAAATTCACGTCAGTGGCGGGCTTCTTTTCAAAAAAGCAGTATGCTGATATAGCCGACAAAGAGTTGGCTATAAAATTATTGAAAGAACGATGTCTGGAGTGTTCTATCTGTGCAATGTTCTTCAATTCGTCATTGACTGTTTCAATCAAGGCTCTTTTTCTGAGCAGAATCTTGTCGGCAATACTCATCAGTGAGTTCTTCATATTGTTTTTAACTTTAGTGACAAGTTGTATACCATTAAGGAAGAGGTTCTCAAACAAAGCCTGACCGATATACCCCTTGTCTGCACATAGTTTTCCTTTTATGTTCTCCAGAAACTTACCCTGCTTCAACGGTTCACGATCATCCACATTTCCAGGCGTGAACATAAAATTGAGAATCTCACCCTTGTCATTGATTATCAGATGCAGCTTGAATCCGAAGAACCATCCCATTGAACATTTTCCACGCTCGGCAAGTCCCTCAAATGTCTTATGAATAAGAATTCTTTGATTACGACAGACGCGTAAAGGAGTGGAGGCTACAAAACTGATACCGGTACAGGTTCCCAGCAATACTTTTTTGATAAAGATGGTCATGGGAAACAATACTTCCTTCTCCAGTTCCACAAAACGGTTATAGGAAACCTGACACGGAAAAAGGTGTTTCAGATGTTTACAGACATATTCCTTGTAGCAATGTTTGAAACAACGGAAACCACCGGAGTGAAACAGGATTAGAATAACCATAATTTCAGCATCACTCATACGGTTGGGCTTGTTACGATGTTTGGTCTTCTTATCCTCAATCATATATTTTTTCTGTTGCAACGCAAATTCCTTGCAAAAATCATCGGCCATACAATAAATCTTTGTAACTTTAGACTCTGGAAACATAGTGATAATCATTTAAATGTTATAATTGGACACTATAAATTTAATGATTTTATCGCTATGTTTCTAATTTTCAGCAAAATATATTTATTCTTATTTCGAACTCACGTTATTTTAGGTTACGACACAAAGATACATTCGCTAACATTGTACGTCAAAGTGAGAAATAGGAAGGCCAATATATCTCATATTTTTACCTTCCGCATCTACTATACATTTTTCATAAAAGCATACATAAGCATAAACTTATTATGACTTGTCTATACATATATATTTTTTCAGCATTCCATCTTCATGAATTTTAATGTATTGAACTGTCCTATAATTAAATTGGTTCTGAATTTCTAACATTGATTCTTCAATATCATTAAATCTTTTAAGTTGTTCATTTTTCATTGCAACTATTGATTTACTTTGCACCCAAGAAGCTTCAGCCTCCAGTTCTAAGTATTTTATAACATCATGCCTAATTCTGTTAAATTGATCAACATAGTTATCCCAATAATCAAGATTTATTCTCTCTGTATAAATCTTGATATCTTCATCATTACCAAGATATCTTGCGACCTTAATAGAAATTGTAGTTGCAATAAAAGCTAACACTTCAGATTGCATCACCATATCAAGATAATGAAAATAACGAGAATCTTGAAGAGCCTGAATCTTAAGCTTTGCCTCCTCTTTATCACTCCATTTGTAATTTACATTAAGACTATTAATTTTAGACAATAACTCTTTATATTTCTCTCTGATTATATCAACATATCCAGAAAACTCTGATACTATAAGTTTATCAGCTATATCATATTCACTCTTTTTGCTTAATTCTTTAAATCTTTTATATGATACTTTCAATTTTGCATGATCTTCAGCTTCCATAATTTTTATTATATTGTCGAGTTTCGCGTCTATGGCATTCAATCTTTCTGTGATTATCTGCTGATAATATTGAGAGGTTACAGCTGCCATACATTGATATACTAATAGCGGTGCAACATTCCCTAAGCCTGCCTCAGAGAACGAAGCATGCTTTGAGATTTTTCCATCACTCATTATAAAACCTCTCATAGCCTCTGGATTATCTTTGATTCGACAAAGATCTTTAATTGGTACATCACATTTTAAAAGTCCACTAAAAGCAAATGTATTCAAAGCTGTTTTGACAATTTCACCTCCTAAAGTAGAAATAAGAGATTTCCACTCATTTACTTCATTTTTATCCATAGGCAACTCCTGACAATGCACTAAATCAACATGATTATCTTTAAGGATTGTCAATTGTATGTGATCATCAGCAACCGATAAATCCTTTTCGATAGGTGCAGGTGATTCCGCATTTACACGTTTCTGAAGTTTCTTTTGACCGTTACTACGTAATAGATTACGCGCAACTTCTTCTGCAATAGCTGTAGCAACAGCAACAATTGAATACAAAGCTTTTGGATTCATATAATTCCTATTAATACATTAAAAAGATAGTTTATTTTATGGATACAAATCTATTTCGATTAATAATACATTTATCTTTAAACCAAAAGCGTGAGCCCCTTGCCTCCTCCCTTCATCAAAATCAGGCATCGCCAAACGCCTCGTAGAAATGAATAAAGAAACAATACTCACGCCGTATTGATATGTAAGTAATCCATACTGACATAAGCCAATATGGGCATACATATACAAACACGAAAAGCGCCATATTGTCTCTATCCTTCTACTTTGAAATTTGGCGATTTCGATTTTAGGATAAAGCAAAAACGCTTTCTTAATACAAACGCATTGACCATTTCAACAGTCAATGCAGTGCAAATATACGTTTTTGTTCAATATGGCACTCTTTTTTCATCAAATTATTTTTGCTTTTATTCAGTTCTATTCAGCTACTTAAAATATACTCGGTTCCCTACTCGTATTGCCTGTACATATCCCTGACAATCCCACGCATTTTATCTATTAAAGAAGCCGGAGCAAGGACTTTCAAAGATGAGCCATACGAAAGCAACTCCTGTACAAAATCGAGTGTGGGACGTAACCTCATACGAAACGTCATAGAGAGTTCATCCTGCGACATAAGAACCTGACTATGATGAAGGGGACGGGTCTTGATATAGTTACCTTGCTGCAGATTGAACCTCAACACAACATCTTCTACTGGGGTATCGTCGCGAATAATGCCGTAAGTATCGTCAAACAAGACTTGTGGTAATTTGTCCGACTGCATCTTGAAGCCTTCGCGGCTGACTTCCGCACTGCCCATACGATCGAACGAATACACCCGTAATCCTTCCCGTTCTCTGCAAAAGCCAACCAGATACCAACGCTGTTTGAAGAACTTCACAAAATAAGGTTCCACCGTAAACGTATGAGCTTCGGCCCAATAGGAATGATAGACAAGCGTGATACACTTGTTCTTCATCATCGCTTCAGTAATAGCGTCCAGATGTTCCTCGCCACCAAAAGTGGTTTCCAATACAATCCGGTCGGCCAACTTCTTACGCCGTGCAATCACGTCAGAAGAAGAAGTTGTTTGGATAAGCCACTGATTCAATACTGAACGATTGAGCATTTCGGGTGAATCAATATAATATTCGTTAGTACGACGATCACATTCTATGTTGATGTCAAACATCTCTTCGGCCATCCGCTTATATTTCATAAAGGTATTGCGATGCAATTCCATGCCGTACTCTCCACTATACTCCTGCCAGGCATCCTGTATTTCTGCTAGTCTGACACGTTTGCGGCGCAACAACAGGCTTACCAACCATATACTTATCCGGTTTTTCATACTTCAAATATTATTCTATCCAATTTTTTTGTGCACAAAAATAGCGAAAGGATGCATCATTTTCGTGTGCAAGCTACCAATATCTTTGCACCAATAAAAGAAATCAAACTAATATACAAAAAACGATGAAAGGAATCATTCAAAAAATCGAGCATGGTATCTATACACATACCTATTACGCTAATCAAAAAGAATTTGGCTATTTCGTAATAGCCAAGTTAACAAACAATGAGATTGTGGATATCACCCAAGAAATGCGTCATCATTTTTCAATTCGCCAATTCAAGAACAGGACTATACGTAAATTAAACAACAGACTGAAAGGAAGGTGTATCTATTATCAATACAACACGTACATCATGTTGAATACGCCTTACCCAAAAACATTTAACCCAAGCCGATAGAAAAAAATCACCAAAATAAAAGTAAAAAACAAATTTAAAAACAACAGAATAATGAAAAGGTTATTGAACATTATCACAGTACTTATAATCATCGTCTTAGCTACCGGATGCAGAAATGACAAAACGGGGGTAATTTATACCCGAACAGACGGGGAATTCCTGATAGCCATACAGATGTTTGAAAACGGGAAAATACTTGCTTCGGGAATACCATTGTGGAAATTCGATGAAAACGAAGACCTGTACATGTGTTACGGACAGACAATGTTAGCAGCCAATTATCAAAAGGCTGACGGATTTGCATACCTCATGAACAGTACTGACACCATGAACGAACGTATCTATTTCGAAAAAGAAGGCATCAAAATTCAAAATCAAATCTACAAACCGGATAAAAGAGTTAAAAGAATAGAGCCTAAAGGGAAATATGGCGGCAAATGTTATGCAGCCAGCAATGATGAAGGAGGTGCTTTTCTGGTATTTATCAACGACAAGAAGCTGTTATTTCTGAGTTATAACACACACAGAATCACTAAGAAGACCTTTAGTAATTATACTATATCTGATAAGAAGATTATCGCTGACGAACTGAACATGGTATTCAAAGACGAAGGAGACGAACGATTGATTATGGACAACGATTGGACAACAATCATCTTCAAATATAAAGAGAACATGGATGATTACACTCTATGGGACAAAATATTATCAAACGAAAATTAAAAAGCCTTATGTACATTCAACCCCAAAAAACTCAACGAAAAAAGAACCTTATCAACGAACTCTGTATTCTGATGAACCGAAAGAAAATATACACACGCACACTGATAGATCCTCTTTCGGTGATGATAGGGATAGTCATCGTCCCGACCATCTACAAACTTTTGGAACTGTTTTATCAGACGGACGGTAGAAGCGCTATTCGAGAAATGCGAATAGACATTGGTGGCGACTCATCAATACTGATTTTTGTCATCTTATGCTCACTCATCGTCTTATGCTATCTGAACTTTCTAAATAGGAAAGATGAAAAACAAAAAGAAGAGCGCCTTATACAGGAAGCACAAAAACAATTGGATAACCCGGATATAAAAGCCATACTTTCCTTATTGAGGAAAGAATAAAACAGAAAAATACAATTATAACAAATGTCATTCTGAATAAAGCCGAAGAAATTAAAGGAACAAGTAGCATTCTTAAGATTCTTCGCTTTGCTCAGAATGACAAAATGTTAGTCCGTAAAAGAGTTTCCGGACAGTTTCCGCTTTGCAAAGATGAGTTTTTCTGTTTCAGACGACGTTCTTTAGTATAGAAAATATTTCGCATAACACCTTTTTAACAGTCAAGTACACTGATTTCACGTCCTTTTGCTTATCTTTGAAGCCTAAACTATGTAATCAAATATGTCCGATTATGATTTAATAGCCATTTTAGGCCCGACCGCTTCCGGAAAAACCCAATTTGCAGCCGCTTTGGCCAGCAGACTGGATACGGAAATCATTAGTGCCGATTCGCGCCAGATTTACAAAGAAATGAACCTTGGCACCGGAAAAGATCTGGCCGACTATACCGTAAACGGCAAGCAGATCCCATACCACCTTATCGACATAGCCGAGCCGGGATATAAATATAACGTATTCGAATACCAACGCGATTTTCTGAAAGCATACGAAACCGTCAGGCTCAAAGGCAAATTGCCCATTATGTGCGGAGGTACAGGCATGTATCTGGAGTCGGTATTAAAAGGCTACCGCCTGCTCCCTGTTCCTGAGAACCCGGAACTGCGCGCACGGCTGAACGGCAAATCGCTCGATGAACTGACCGAGATATTGAAACAATATAAAACCCTGCACAATACGACCGACGTTGACACCGCCAAACGTGCCATACGCGCCATCGAAATAGAAGAGTATTACGCACATACACCCGTAGACGAACGGGCTTTTCCACAACTGAACAGTCTGATTGTAGGAATAGACATTGACCGCGAACTGCGCCGTGAAAAAATAACACGACGCCTGCAACAGCGGCTCGAAGAAGGAATGGTGGAAGAAGTACGCGACTTGATAAAGAAAGGTATCAAACCTGAGGACCTCATTTACTATGGTCTGGAATATAAATACCTGACTCTGTACGTCATAGGAGAGCTGACTTACGAACAGATGTTCCACGACCTGGAAATAGCCATCCATCAGTTTGCCAAACGGCAGATGACATGGTTCAGAGGCATGGAACGCCGTGGATTTACCATCCACTGGATGAATGCCCAATGGAGTATGGAAGAGAAAATAGCATTTGTAACCCAATTAATCGAACAATAAAAAAGAGACTCATGAGCGTAGAACCCAATAAATGGGGAATCATATATAACCCCAAAGCCGGAACACGGAAAGTCCAAAAACGATGGAAAGAAATCAAAGAGTACATGGACAGTAAGGGTGTGTCTTACGACTATGTACAATCCGAAGGGTTCGGGTCCGTGGAACGGCTGGCTGGCATACTGGCAAACAATGGCTACCGCACCATTGTCATCGTAGGGGGAGACGGCGCACTGAACGATGCCATCAACGGCATTATGCACTCCGACGCAGAAGACAAGGAAAACATTGCCATCGGAATCATCCCCAATGGCATCGGGAACGACTTTGCCAAATATTGGGACATCGGCTCCGAGTACAAAGAAGCCGTGGACTACCTCATCGAAGGCAGACGACGCAAGATAGACGTCGGTACCTGCTACTATTATGATGGTGAAAAGCATCAGACCCGCTATTTTCTGAATGCCATCAACATCGGACTGGGAGCACGTATCGTGAAAATCACTGACCAGTGTAAGCGTTTCTGGGGAGTAAAAGCCCTGTCGTACTTCATGGCCTTGCTTTCCATCATATTCGAACGCAAGCTCTATCGGATGCATCTGAAAATCAACGGCGAGCACATCCGCGGACGCATCATGACCGTATGCATAGGCAGCGCATGGGGATATGGACAAGCCCCAAGTGCCGTTCCTTATAACGGATGGCTGGATGTATCGGTCATCTATCGTCCGGAGTTACTGCAACTTTGGTCCGGGTTGTGGATGCTTATCCAAGGACGAATCCTCAACCACAAAGTAGTCAGGCCCTACCGGACTCAGAAAGTCAAAGTATTGCGGGCTCAAAACGCTTCTGTCGATTTGGACGGACGAATTCTCGACCGCCACTTCCCGTTGGATATCGGAGTGATGCATGAAGCGATTACGCTGATTATCCCCAATTGACAGTAAGCCAGACAATTTTCAGCTGACTCAACTTTCGCAAGCTCAAGTTGCAGTTGACGAGCAACAAGTAGACGAGTTGACAAGGAATTGGTTGCGAGCCGTTTCAAAACGATACTTTATCAAGCAGGTGTTCCGACCTTGTTGACTGAAGCCTTGTCAACTGATAAGTTGAGCACCTGCGAAACTTAAATAAGTTAATAAAAAAGCAAATTAAATAAGTCTTATTACAAAGACAGATATTAGAACTTATTATGATAGAACTAAAAAACAATCCTGCCGGCAACTTTTTCCTGATTGCCGGTCCTTGTGTAATTGAAGGAGAAGAAATGGCCTTGCGCATTGCAGAACGCATTGTGGGCATCACCGAAAAGTTACAGATACCTTACGTGTTCAAAGGCTCTTATCGGAAAGCCAACCGCTCGCGTCTGGATTCTTTCATGGGAATCGGCGACGAAAAAGCTCTGAAGATACTCAAAAAAGTACACGATACATTCGGCGTACCGACTGTAACAGACATCCATGCAGCCGACGAAGCAGAAATGGCAGCCGAATACGTTGACATTCTGCAAATTCCTGCTTTCCTTTGCCGGCAAACGGACCTGCTGATAGCTGCAGCCAAGACGGGTAAGACCATCAACATCAAAAAAGGACAATTCCTGTCGCCGCTTGCCATGCGCTTTGCCGCCGAAAAAGTGATTGAAGCCGGCAATAAACACGTCATGCTGACCGAACGCGGTACTACCTTCGGCTATCAGGATCTGGTAATAGACTATCGGGGTATTCCTGAAATGCAATCGTTCGGCTTCCCTGTAATCCTTGACGCTACCCACTCCTTACAGCAGCCGAATCAAGCCAGTGGAGTGACCGGAGGAATGCCTCAGCTTATTGAAACAGTGGCTAAAGCAGGCATTGCAGTAGGAGTAGACGGGCTGTTCATCGAAACGCACGAGAATCCGGCTGTAGCCAAGAGCGACGGTGCGAACATGCTGAAGCTGGACTTGCTGGAAGGGCTGCTCACCAAATTAGTAAGAATAAGGAAAGCCATTAAAGAAACAGAAGACTAAATTCCAAAATATTTTTAGGCTTCTGTGTGATTTATCGCTTTTCTTTCCGACAGATAAGTCAGAAAACAACTTAATTACAAAAAGAAATGAAACATCTATTTCGTAAATTAGGATTTGCCGTTATCATGTTATGCGGCAGTTTCCAACTGGCATCGGCTCAGATGCAGATGCCTCCCATCCCGGTAGATAAAGATGTACGTATCGGACATCTTGACAACGGTTTGACCTATTACATCCGCCACAACGCCCTGCCCGAGCATCGTGTCGAATTCCACATTGCTCAAAAAGTAGGTTCTATCCTTGAAGAACCACAACAACGTGGTCTGGCTCACTTCCTGGAGCACATGGCCTTCAACGGAACCAAGAACTTCCCGGGCGATGAAAAAGGACTGGGCATCGTACAGTGGTGCGAAACCAAAGGTATAAAGTTTGGTGTGAACCTCAATGCCTATACTTCAGTAGACCAGACTGTTTATCGTATCAGCAACGTGCCTACTGATGATCAAAGCGTAGTAGACTCCTGCTTGCTCATTTTGCACGACTGGAGCAACGCCGTACTGCTGTCAGACAAAGAAATCGATAAAGAGCGCGGCGTCATTCACGAAGAATGGCGTAGCCGGAACAGCGGCATCATGCGTCTGTACACCGAAGCCCAGGCAGTTATGTACCCGGGAGACAAATATGCAGACTGTATGCCTATCGGAAGCATTGATGTCATTGACAACTTCCCCTATCAGGCTATCCGCGACTATTACGCCAAATGGTATCGTCCCGACCTGCAGGGAATCATCATTGTGGGCGACATAGACGTTGACCAGATGGAAGCCAAAATCAAGTCAGTCTTTGCTGACGTGAAGAAGCCCGTCAACCCGGCCGAACGTGTTTATTATCCGGTAGCCGACAACCAGGAACCTTTGGTTTACATCGGTAAGGATAAAGAAATTGACGACCCGACTATCGAAATCTACTTCAAGCAAGACCCGACACCCGACTCCATTAAAGGGAACATGGCTTACCTGCTGCAGCAATACATGCTTAGCATGACTACCAGCATGCTCAACTCCCGCTTGAACGAATTGCGTCAGTCTGCCAATCCTCCGTTCATCTATGCCGGATGCTATTATGGAAATTACTTCCTTGCACAGACCAAAGATGCCTTTACTTTAAGCATCAGCAGCAAGGCAGAAGGCATTAACGAAGCCCTGAAAGCCGGATTGACCGAACTGGAACGCGTACGCCGCTACGGATTCACCGAAAGCGAATACGAACGCGCACGTGCCAACTACCTGCAACGTCTGGAATCGGCTTACAATGAACGCGAGAAGACCAAAAACGATTCTTACGTCAACGAATATATCAACCACTTCCTGATGGCAGAACCGATCCCCGGCATCGAATTCGAATATACAACCATGAATCAGATTGCTCCGAATATCCCGGTAATGGCCATCAACCAGGCAATCCAACAAGGCGGTCTGCTGCCCGACAACAACCAGGTAGTATTCATTGCTGCTCCTGAAAAAGAAGGAATTGTTTGTCCTACCAAAGAAGAGGTTGTCGCACAGCTGAAAGGCATGAAAGACCTCAAGGTAGAAGCTTATGTTGACAAAGTATCCAACGAACCGCTGATGAAAGAAGCTCCGAAAGGTGGCAAAATCGTATCGGAAAACACGAATGCCATTTACGGAACAACAGAACTGACCCTGTCGAACGGTGTGAAAGTCTACATCAAGAAAACTGACTTCAAAGCTGACGAAATCCAGATGAAGGGCGTAAGCCTGGGCGGTACAAGCCTCTTCCCCGATAATGATAAGCTCGAAATGAGTTACCTGAACAGTGTCATACAAGCTGGTGGACTTGGTAACTTCAGCAAAGTAGACCTGACCAAGATGTTGGCTGGCAAGAAAGTATCTGTCAACGCCGCAGTCGGTGCCAATACAGAAGGCATCACCGGAAGCTGCTCGCCCAAAGATTTCGAAACCATGATGCAGCTTACTTACCTGAGCTTCACAGCTCCCCGCAAGGATATGGATGCCTTTGCATCACTGAAAAGCCGCATCAAAGCCCAACTGGAAAGTGCTGAATCGAATCCGTTGAGCAGCATCAACGATACTATCCAGAAGATGATGTACGGTTACCACCCACGCTACTTCAGCATGAAGCCTGAAATGGTAGACCAGATCAACTACGATCGCATCATCGAGATGTACAAAGACCGTTTTGCCGATGCCAGCGACTTCCGTTTCTTCCTGGTAGGTAACGTTGACATCGAAAAGGTAAAACCGCTGATCGAGCAATATCTGGGCGCACTGCCTTCGACTGGACGCAAAGAAACCTTCCGCGACAACCACATGGATATAGCCAAAGGTATGCTGGAAAATACTTACGCCAAAGAACAACAAACCCCGATGGCTACCGTATTCATGCTTTATTCCGGCAAGTGCAAATATGATCTGAAAGACAATCTTCTGATGAGCTTCCTGACTCAGGCTCTTGACATGGTTTATACTGAAGAAGTTCGCGAAAAAGAAGGTGGTACATACGGTGTAAGCAGCTACGGACAACTGTCTAAACATCCGAATGAGAAATTCATGCTGCAAATCGTTTATCAGACAGACCCTGCCAAGAAAGATCACCTGAACGGTATCATCGACGCACAAATGAAGAAGATGGCTTCCGAAGGTCCGACTGAAGAGCATCTGCAGAAGATCAAAGAATACATGCTGAAGAAGTACAAAGACAACCAGAAAGAAAACGGCTACTGGCTGAACAATCTGGACGAATACTTCTATACAGGTGTAGATTACACTCAGGGTTACGAAGAAGCTGTAAACAGCATCACCGTCAAAGACGTACAGAAATTTGCTGCCGACTTGGTTAACCAAGGTAACAAGATTACAGTTGTGATGACAGTGCCTGAGAAGTAATAATCTAATTTAAGTTTCGCAAATGCTCAACTTAGTAGTTGACAAGGCTTCAGTCAACAAGTCTACAGGGTTGGAAATGCCTTGTCAACTCGTCAACTTGTTACTCGTCAACTGTAACTTGAGCTTGCGAAAGTTGAATAATCTGAAAAGATGATCAAGCACAAACATACGAAGGTGTGTCGAAACAACAGAATATTGTCCGTTTTCGACACACCTTCTTCTTTCTAAAATCGTATATAACTGCCTATTAAAAAACAATGAACCTTTTCTTAGAACTCCGACGCCACGGCAAACTTGCCAATCAGCGCAATCCCATGTACGAGAAAAGCCGCTTCGCCAAATTCTGGATCTATCTGATGGTAGTATTCTGGGCCGGCTATCTCATCTTTTTCGGCATAACGTTTGCCTTTGCTTTCAGTGAAGGGGCACAGGAAGCCTATCATTTACTGAACGGTGGACTGCTTTTTATCCTTGCACTCGATTTCGTTATCCGCCTGCCTTTTCAAAAAACACCTTCGCAGGAAGTCAAACCCTACATGCTGCTCCCCATTAAGCGCAGCCGGCTCATCGACTGCCTGCTGATACGTTCCGGTCTGGATTCATTCAATCTGTTCTGGTTCTTTTTCTTTGTCCCGTTTGCCATTCTGACCATTGCCCGTTTCTACGGAGTAACAGGAGTCTTAACCTATCTGATAGGTATCTGGCTGCTAATGCTGCTCAACAACTACTGGTTCCTGCTTTGCCGTATGCTTATGGGAGAACGCTTCTGGTGGTTTTTACTCCCGGTCTTGGTTTATGGCGCATTGGGAGCAGCCTTCTTCATTCCTGATGAAAGTCCGCTATTCGACTTCTGCATCAATGTGGGCGAAGGTTTCATTTTGGGTAACTGGCTGACGTTTGCCGTAACTTTGGCCATCATTGCTCTGTTCTACCTGTTAGACCGCTACGTAATCGGAAAGATGATTTACGGCGAAATCAATAAAGTAGAAGATACGACAGTGCAGGTAAAACATGTATCGGAATACCGTTTCCTGGAACGTTACGGCCAGGTGGGTGAATACATGAAGCTGGAACTGAAGATGCTGCTACGCAACAAAATCTGTAAGCGCGGGCTCTATTCGGCCGGTGGCGTGGTACTGGTATTCAGTGCTCTCATTGCCTTCACAGATGCCTATCAGGGAGGAATGAAAGATTTTCTGGTTATGTACAACTTTGCATTATTCGGCATTCTGTTCCTGAGCACTATCATGGGCTACGAAGGAAACTATATAGACGGGCTTATGAGCCGCAAGGAAAGCATTTACTCGCTTCTGCAAGCCAAATACGCCATCTACAGCATCGGACAGGTTATTCCGCTGGTTATGATCATTCCCGCCATCATTATGGGCAAAGTAACACTGCTCACCGCCATTTCATGGTTTTTCTTCATCCCCGGCTTTGTGTACTTCGGTATGTTCCAGATGGCTGTATACAACAACCGGACAGTAGACATGAACAACAAGATGACTCAGCGCAACGTAGGTACAGGCATGCAGAACCTGATTTCGTCGGCTGTATTCATAGTCCCCTTGCTGCTATATTTCCTGCTGCACTTCCTGACAGGCGAAACAACAACCGCATGGATATTCATAGCCATCGGACTCGCCTTTATACTGACTTCGAGATACTGGCTGCGCAACGTCTACAACCGCTTCATGAAACGGCGGTATAAAAACATGGAAGGCTTCCGCGACAGCCGACAGAAATAACCGGGCTATCCCATAGAAAACAGTTCTTCGGATATCCCTATCATCAACTATCCAGCTTAAAAACAAACTATGATTCAGATCACTAATTTACAGAAAAAGTTCGGCGAAAAAATAGCCGTCAACATAGACAATTACACCATCGGGAAGGGCGAAATGCTGGGTCTCGTAGGTAACAACGGCGCCGGAAAAACAACTTTATTCCGCCTTATCCTCGACCTGCTGCAAGCCGACCAAGGCGAAGTCATCATCAATGACATCAACGTAGCCCGAAGCGAGGACTGGAAAAGCATAACCGGAGCTTACATCGACGACGGTTTCCTGATCGACTACCTGACTCCTGAAGAATACTTCTACTTCATCGGCAAAATGTACGGCCTGAAGAAGGAAGAGGTAGACGAACGGCTGAAACCATTCGAACGCTTTATGAACAACGAGGTGCTGGGACAGAAGAAGTTCATACGCAACTACTCCATGGGAAACAAGCAGAAAATAGGCATCATCTCTGCCATGCTGCACTATCCCCAGTTGCTGATACTCGACGAGCCGTTCAACTTCCTCGACCCCAGTTCGCAGGCTGTCATCAAGCATCTGCTGAAAAAGTATAGCGACGAACATCAGGCCACGGTCATCATCTCCAGCCACAACCTGAACCACACGGTCGACATCTGCCCACGCATCGCCTTGCTGGAACACGGTGTCATCATCCGCGACATTCACAACGAAAACAATTCAGCAGAAAAAGAACTGGAAGACTACTTCAATGTCCGTGTCGAAGAAGAACTGGAAGAAGAAGCCAGCCAGCAAAACGAAGAAAAGCAAGATAACCAAACCGAATTGCAATGAAACAGTCCATCGTCCATGCCCTCTGCCTCCTGCTTCTGGCTATCGGAGTGAGTTCGTGCCACACGTCGGCTCCCCGACTGAACTATCAATCTCTGGCCCGCGCTTCCCTCAAACTGGGTATGGACATCGAACGGACCGACAACCACCAGCTGTACATACAAGCCGCCGAATGGATAGGCACTCCCTATCGTGCCGGCGGCACCAGCAAGCGTGGAACGGACTGTTCGGGACTGGTAGCGCAACTCTATAAAAAAGTCTACCACATACGTTTGCCACGCAGCACGTCCGGCCAACTGGAAGAAAGCCGGAAAGTGTCACGACGCAATTTGCGCGAGGGCGACCTTGTATTTTTCACCAGTCGCACCTCGCGCAAAAAAGTGGCTCATGTAGGCATCTATCTGAAAAACGGCAAGTTTATTCATGCCAGCACCAGTCGCGGGGTAATCGTAAGCAGTCTGAAAGAAGACTATTACTCCCGGCACTGGCTTCGGGGCGGAAGAATAAAGTAAACCATCTGCCTGTTTCGGTACGAATCTCTGCATTTCCCCCATGTACCGGTTTGTTACGACTGATGTAATAACACAATAGCCTTTTGCAACCAAACTCTCAGACGATGCTATCCCCGAAAAACGTTTCAAGCGTCAGAGACTATTCACATAATCGTTCAGTTCGTTCACCACTGCGGCAGCAGTCTTGGCCGTGCTGTTACCGGGCATGAAGTTTCCGACAAGTCTGTTCAGTTTGTCCAGCGCACGGGTCGCCTTCCGGCGAGTCAGCTCTTCGCGTAATAACAGGATTTTCTCACAGCACTGCAAGCCCTCGACCAAACGTTCGAAACGTATGCTGCTGCGAGGTCCCGGATACAGACAGTATGTATCGCCTGCTGCCCAAGTACGGAAACGGGAATCGCGCAACGGGTCAAGCGGCCAGCTCATGGTAGACCATCGCAAATAGCCATCATAACCTCCTGCAACTGCATGAATGGCAGTCCAGGCTGCCTCGGCCGGCGATGAAAACGTAAAGATATTTGGGAAAGCCTCCGTGCAACAAGTATAATATGTACTGATTTGACCTTTCCGCTCGCGCTCGGCTTTGACTTCTTGAGGGAATACCTGTCCGTAAGGAATGCACAAGTAATAAAGATCGGACTGAATCTCTGCATGATAGTTGCCGGCAAGCATTATCTTGAAGCCGGGATCGGCAGCCTTCACTACTTTAATAGCTTCCTGCATGTCTTTCAAAGGACGCTCGTCCATCGAAATGGCCGTCTTTTCAAACCATCCCTTTGCCTTAAGATGACGCGCAAAATCTTTCAGGAAGGTTCCCCAATAGTCTGCATATACACGGTCGCCCGGCTTAGCCTCAACGAAAAGCACCCGATTGGTAGCCTGGTCATAATAATCGAACTTCAAGTCCCAGGGAACCATTGTGTAGCAGCTTATCAGGTCATCAATTCCTACCTCATTCATCATGAAATCGACCCACTTGTCGAATACCGTATAATCGAACTTCCAGGTTCCGTCCAGTTGCTTCATCCGGAATATCATGCTGTCATAATGGTCTTGTGTCTGACCGGCCCAAGGCTTGTGCATAATGCTGGCAGTAATAGTCCGCTGCCCGGCATCGGCCAACATCCGCATAATGGGACGCATGGCATCGAAATGCTCTTTACTCCACAACGGAACCTGATAGTAACGGGCTACGGCATAAGGATTCTGCCACAAATCGACATACATCTTCCAGTCTGCAGGAGCCGGCAATACCCGGTTGCTCACCTTTATCTCGAACACGAGAGACTGCTTGGCCAACTTTTCGCCCGACACTGACAACTTACCGCGATAGATGCCCGGCTGACTGTCGGACGGAATCCAGACATTCATCCAGATGGGTTGTGTGGTACGTGCTTTGACCGGAAGTTCCAGGTTGATATCAATCATATCGGCCACCAGAGACGAGTCCCAGTCTGCTTTATTGGGCCGATGACCGCATCCGCCCTGTCCATCCTTATTCAATTCGTCGGTCATGACATATCTGACAAAGCCTGCCTTGACCGCCGATGCCGGAATCCGGTGCTTGCCGTTTGTCAGGTCGGATACCTCTATCCTGACCTTGCCCAAGTCTGCTTTTGTCCAAAGCACAGCCTGCGCATTCACTCTTTCGCCCCGCCAGCCTTTCAGACGAAGCGAACTCTTCCGGCTGATGTCGGGAACATCCAGTTTTCGGTAACGCACATCTGTACTGCCCCAACTGAAACAAGCAGTCTGTTTCAGCTGTTCCCACACTGTTGCATCGTCGTGAGGCTTGGTATCGGTCAATTCATCGAACTGATGTAGCGGAAAGCGATCCGCCTGTTGGGCACCGGCATACAAGCTACAAAGCGCCAACACAAAAAGAAAGATTTTTTTCATAACAAATATAGATAATTACAGGTTATAGTAAAGCCAGCACCTATTATATATACAGATGCCACTGGACAGACGAAATGGTCCGTCTGGCAGACAAAGATAAAGCTAATCTGCCAAAAGAAAAACAAAATCACTACCTTTGCCACAAAAAGCGACCAATGAATTACTCTACTTATCTGTTCGACTTCGACTATACACTTGCCGACTCCTCGCGCGGCATCGTCACCTGCTTTCAGCATGTGCTGCAACGGAACGGTTATCTTCAGGTAGCCGACACGACCATCAAACGGACCATCGGCAAAACGCTGGAAGAATCGTTCACCATCCTGACCGGCGTAACCGACAGCGAACGTCTGGCCGAATTCAGGAAACAGTATGTCAAGGAAGCCGATGTCTACATGACTGCCAATACGTTTCTTTTCCCCGAAACCATCCAGACACTGACTGCCCTGAAAAACGCAGGCGCCAACGTTGGAATCATCTCAACCAAATATCGCTACCGCATCAAAGAACTGCTCGACCATCACCTGCCCGACGGGGTAATCGACATCATCGTAGGCGGCGAAGACGTGAAACAACCCAAGCCCTCGCCCGAAGGACTGCTGCTGGCCATCGAGCGGCTGCAGACCGACAAAACACAGGTGTTGTACATCGGCGACAGCACCGTCGATGCCGAAACAGCCCAGTCGGCAGGAGTAGACTTTGCCGGAGTGACACACGGAGTAACCACAGCCCACGAGCTGGCCTGCTATCCGCACGTCTGCATCATGTCGTCGCTGGAAGAACTGCTCTGAAGAAAAGCCGGAACTGATACGAAAAGAAATAACAAACTGCGTCTGCTTACATCCCCTGACAGACTATCTTTAACAGCCCCTACGAACAACACTTACACGGCTCGCGAGCCACACAAGTGTTGTTCGCGAGCCATGCAAGTGTCGAACAAATGAATTGCAAGTGTCCCACAAACGGAATACAGGTATCTTTCATCCGACGTGTACAACACGGACTAACTCTCTATTGATGAGCCAATTGCGTCAAAGCAGTTAATTTCCCCTTATCCATCCTTTCCGCCTCCATCCCAGCCTAACCGGATTTTCGTCCGAAATATAAAAATCACGACACGCACCATTCTCTCAAGAAAATAGTTACAGAATTATTTGTTCGTCTGAATGAAAAACAGTACTTTTGTGCCCGATTATTCCGAACCGGGTCCGACAAAGAGCTTTCCAAGTGATTGGAGACCACCCGACGGAGCTAACTTATACATTATATATAAGAAATGTACGCAATTGTAGAAATCAACGGTCAGCAATTCAAAGCAGAAGCTGGCAAGAAACTGTTCGTTCACCACATGCAGAATGCAGAAGCTGGTGCAACAGTAGAATTTGAAAAAGTTCTTTTGGTAGACAAAGACGGCAACATCACCGTAGGTGCTCCTACAGTAGAAGGCGCAAAAGTTGTTTGCGAAGTAGTTACCGCTTTGGTAAAAGGTGACAAAGTTCTCGTATTCCACAAGAAGAGAAGAAAAGGTTACCGCAAGTTGAACGGTCATCGTCAACAATTCACAGAGTTAACAATCAAAGAAGTAGTAGCTTAATCAATTTAAAACAGTAAGAAGAAATGGCACATAAAAAAGGTGTTGGTAGTTCTAAGAACGGCCGTGAATCAGCAAGTAAGAGATTAGGCGTTAAGATATTCGGTGGCGAAGCTTGCAAGGCAGGTAACATCATCGTTCGTCAGAGAGGTACTGAATTCCATCCGGGAAACAATATCGGTATGGGTAGCGACCACACTCTGTACGCCTTGGTAGACGGAACTGTACAGTTCAAAGTAGGTAGAGAAGACAGACGCTATGTATCTGTAATCCCCGCCGAAAGTGCAGAAGCATAACGCTAACAACAGAAAATAATCAGGAAAAGAGGATAAGCCCTAAAAGCTTATCCTCTTTCTTTTTATACGAAAAACTACACCCTATTTGTTTTTCCCTATCTTTTGATAAAATAGGATGCGTCTCAGCAAAAAAACAAGCAAGCTTGTTTTTTCTGCATTCGACTTTCACTATCTTTCCATAAGATAGGATGCAGTTCGGGATAGCCAAACCTGAAAAACTTCGTTTTTCGTTTGTCTCTCCTCTCACCTTTCACTATCTTTGCACTGCAAATCAAGGTTATTATAAAAAACAAATTCAAGATATGCTTACCATTAAACAAATCACAGAAAACACAGACGCGGTGATCCGCGGACTGGAAAAGAAGCACTTCAAGAATGCCAAAGAAGCCATCGAGCAAGTGCTGGCCTACAACAACAAACGTAAAAGTACACAAGCTGTATTAGATAACAACCTCGCCGAAGTCAACTCACTCTCCAAGTCTATCGGCCAACTGATGAAAGAAGGCAAAAAAGAAGAAGCCGAAACAGCCAAAGCACGTGTTGGCGAACTGAAGGAAGCCAACAAACCCCTGAAAGCCGATATGGATCAGGCTGCTCAGGATCTGCAACAGTTGCTCTACACCATTCCCAACGTGCCCTACGACGAAGTGCCCGAAGGCGCTACTGCCGAAGACAACCTCGTTGTGAAGATGGGTGGTATGGAGACTGAACTTCCCAAAGATGCCCTGCCCCACTGGGAACTGGCCAAGAAGTACGACATCATCGACTTCGACCTGGGTGTTAAGATTACCGGCGCCGGCTTCCCCGTCTACAAAGGCAAAGGTGCACGCCTGCAACGCGCCCTCATCAACTTCTTCCTGGACGAAGCACGCAACTCGGGCTATACCGAAATCATGCCGCCCACAGTGGTGAACGCCGCTTCGGGTTACGGCACAGGCCAGCTGCCCGACAAGGAAGGACAGATGTACCACTGCGAAGTAGACGACCTCTATCTCATCCCGACAGCCGAAGTACCCGTAACAAACATCTACCGCGACGTTATCCTCGACGAAAAGCAGCTCCCCATCAAGAACTGCGCCTACACCGAGTGTTTCCGCCGCGAAGCCGGTTCTTACGGTAAGGACGTACGCGGACTGAACCGTCTGCACGAATTCTCGAAAGTGGAACTGGTACGCATCGATACCCCCGAACACAGCAAGCAAAGCCATCAGGAAATGTTGGATCACGTCGAAGGCCTGCTCCAGAAACTGGAACTGCCTTACCGCATCCTGCGCCTTTGCGGTGGCGACATGAGCTTTACGGCTGCCATCTGCTACGACTTCGAAGTATACAGCGAAGCACAGAAGCGTTGGCTGGAAGTCAGCTCTGTATCTAACTTCGACACCTATCAGGCCAACCGTCTGAAATGCCGTTACCGTACAGCCGAAAAGAAAACCGAACTGTGCCACACGCTGAACGGTTCCGCCCTGGCTCTGCCGCGCATCGTGGCTGCTTTGCTGGAGAACAACCAGACGCCCGAAGGTATCCGTATCCCCAAGGCATTGGTTCCCTACTGTGGTTTCGACATGATAGACTAAAATCATTGCAAGGTCTGTCATCCTAATCATACATTATAAAAATAAAGGCTTGTACTGGCTGCTTCCGCTTGCCGCAAAAAGACAATCAAAAAAGAAGGCATCCCCGTACAAGCCTTTATCATATAAAAAATAATACGGATTATCATTTTATTTTCTAACCCCATAAATCTACTTATCATGAGTGCTAAAAACAAAAGTTACGCATTGCCGCTGACATTCGTCGGCATCATGTTCTTTGCCATCGGCTTCGCGCTGGGCATCAACTCGCTGCTTGTTCCCGTTTTGCAAGGTTCACTGGGCATTTCGAACGCAGCTTCGTACCTGATTATCGCCGCAACGTTCATCCCCTTCCTTGTTTTCGGCTATCCTGCCGGACTGACGATTAAAGCTATCGGCTACAAACGCACCATGTCGCTGTCGTTCATCATCTTTGCCGTGGCCTTCTATCTGTTTATTCTGTCGGCCAATTACAAGAGTTTCAGCCTGTTCCTGCTGGCATCGTTCATCAGCGGAGCGGCCAATGCCTATCTGCAAGCGTCCGTCAACCCCTACATCACCATTCTTGGCCCGTTGGAGAGTGCAGCCAAGCGCATCAGCATCATGGGGATCTGCAACAAGCTGGCCTGGCCCATCCCGTCCATCTTTATCGTGTGGCTGTTGGGTAAAGACGTGCACCTCATCGGTATTGAAGACCTGAACAAACCGTTCGTCATCATCATCTGTGCCTTCATCGTACTGGGCATCATGGCCTTCTTCGCTCCCCTGCCCGAAGTGAAAGCCGAAGGCGAGGACGAAAACGACAACGCTTCCGAAGCTTCCAGCTATGCTTCGGGAAAGACTTCCGTATTCCAGTTCCCGCACCTGTTGCTGGGCTGCCTGGCGCTGTTCCTGTATGTAGGAGTCGAGACAGTCTCGTTGGGCACACTTGTCGACTATGCCAACTCACTCGGCCTGCCGGGTGCCGCCAACTATGCGTGGATTGCGCCTATCGGCATCGTCATCGGTTACATCTGCGGTATCATTTTCATACCTAAATACATCAGCCAGGCTGCTGCCCTGAAGATATGTTCCATTCTGGCCATCGCCGGTTCGCTGCTCGTTGCACTGACGCCGCAGGACATCTCCATCTACTTCATCTCGTTCATGGCACTGGGGTGTTCGCTGATGTGGCCTGCCCTGTGGCCGCTTGCCATGGCCGACCTGGGTAAGTTCACCAAAGCCGGTTCGTCGCTGCTCATCATGGCCATGTTCGGTGGAGCCGTCATTCCTACCCTGTACGGATGGTTGAAGGACGTAACCAGCCCTCAGCAAGCCTACTGGCTCTGCCTGCCCTGTTTCCTCTTTATCCTTTATTATAGCATATCGGGCTATAAGATCCGGACGAAGTAAGATTTAAAAATCAGAATTCAGGAGTTAAGGAGTTAAGCCAAATGCTTTTTTTGCACAACAAGGTATCGGCTTAACTCCTTAACTTCTTAACTCCTTATCCCCTCTCCCTTTCCCAAACTTTCTTTCCTTTCTTTCTTTGTAATTTACAAATAAGCCGTATCTTTGCAAAACCTATCAATCTGATAGTAATTACGTAATTATACCAACAAAAAATAAGGAAATGAATAAAATCATCAGCAAAGAACAATTTTCGGAGAAAGTGTTCAAGTTCGAAGTGGAAGCACCGCTTATTGCCCGCTCCCGCAAGGCAGGACACTTCGTCATTGTACGTGTCGACGCCCGAGGCGAACGAATGCCGCTGACCATAGCCGGTGCCGACGTACAGAAAGGCACCATCACGCTGGTGGTGCAGGAGGTCGGATTGTCATCCACCAAACTTTGCCAACTGAACGAAGGCGACTACATCCTCGACGTAGTAGGACCGCTGGGACAAGCCACGCACATCGAAAACTTCGGTACTGTTGTCTGCGCCGGAGGCGGTGTAGGTGTAGCCCCCATGTTGCCCATCATACAGGCACTGAAGGAGGCAGGCAACCGCGTCATCTCCGTACTGGCCGGACGTAGCAAAGACCTGATTATCCTGGAAGAACAAGTGCGCCGTTCGTCCGATGAGGTTATCATCATGACCGACGACGGCTCGTATGGCAACAAAGGCCTCGTGACCGAAGGCATCGAAAGCGTCATCAAACGCGAGAAGGTGGACAAATGTTTTGCCATCGGCCCCGCCATCATGATGAAGTTCTGCTGTCTGCTGACCCAAAAATATAATATTCCTACCGACGTTTCGCTGAATACCATCATGGTAGACGGTACGGGCATGTGTGGTGCCTGCCGTATCACCGTGGGTGGAAAGACGAAGTTCGTCTGCGTAGATGGTCCCGAATTCGACGGCCATCAGGTAGACTGGGACGAAATGTTCAAGCGCATGGGCTCGTTCAAGGATGTGGAACGCGAAGAAATGAGCCATCTGGCCGATTCCGTTTGTCATGCTACTGCCCAGGAAGGCGCACAGCCGGATGCATTGGCCTCGCAAGCAAACGCTCCTCAGGCCCAGGCTCCGATGGAAGAACTCCTCGACCGCAAAGCCCCGTGGCGCGAAGCTTTGCGCAAAAGCATGAAGCCGAAGGAACGCACCGCCATTCCCCGTTGTCCGATGAACGAGCTCGACCCCGTTTATCGTGCCACAACCCGCACGGAAGAAGTAAATACCGGCTACACCAAAGAGCAGGCCATGACCGAAGCCAAGCGCTGTCTTGACTGCGCCAATCCGACGTGTATGCAGGGTTGCCCCGTCAGCATCAACATTCCGTCGTTCATCAAGAACGTAGAGCGTGGTGCCTTCCTCGAAGCAGCCCGCGTGCTGAAGCAAACCTCGTCGCTGCCCGCTGTCTGCGGACGTGTATGCCCACAGGAAAAACAATGCGAAAGCCAGTGCATCCACCTGAAGATGAACGAACCGGCCGTAGCCATTGGCAATCTGGAACGCTTCGTGGCCGACTACGAACGCGAAAGCGGTAACATCGTTCTGCCCGAACTGGCTCCGAAGAACGGTATAAAGGTGGCCGTTGTAGGTTCAGGCCCTGCCGGACTGACTTTTGCCGGCGATATGGTGAAGTATGGTTACGACGTAACCGTGTTCGAAGCCTTGCACGAGATTGGCGGTGTGCTGAAATATGGTATCCCCGAGTTCCGTCTGCCCAACAAGATTGTGGACGTTGAAATCAACAACCTCGAAAAGATGGGCGTACACTTCGTGAAGGATTGCATCATCGGTAAGACTGAAAGTGTAGAAGAACTGCAGAAGGAAGGTTACAAAGGCGTATTCATTGCTTCGGGAGCCGGACTGCCCAACTTCATGGGTATACCGGGCGAGAACAGCGTGAACATCATGTCGAGCAACGAATACCTGACACGTGTCAACCTGATGGACGCTTCCAATCCGGAAACCGACACCCCCATCAACCCTGCCAAGCGCGTGATGGTAGTAGGCGGCGGAAACACCGCTATGGACTCGTGCCGCACAGCCAAGCGTCTGGGAGCTGAGAAAGTGTTCATCGTCTACCGCCGTAGCGAGGCCGAAATGCCTGCCCGACTGGAAGAAGTGAAGCATGCCAAGGAGGAAGGAATCGAATTCCTTACGCTGCACAACCCCATCGAATACATTGCCGACGAGAAAGGTGCCGTGAAGCAGGTAGTACTGCAGAAGATGGAACTGGGTGAGCCCGATGCCAGCGGCCGACGCAGTCCCGTAGCCATTCCCGGAGCAACGGTTACACTGGACATCGACATGGCTGTCGTTGCTGTAGGCGTATCGCCCAACCCCATTGTGCCCAAATCGGTAAAGGGTCTGGAGCTGGGTCGCAAGAACACCATCGCCGTCAACGAAAACATGCAGTCGTCCATCCCGACGATCTATGCCGGTGGTGACATCGTACGCGGTGGAGCTACCGTTATTCTGGCCATGGGCGACGGCCGACGCGCAGCTGCTGCCATGCACGCCAATCTGCAAGAGTAATACCTCTGACAGACATTAGCCTTCGGGCATCCGAAGCACATACCAACAGTCCCTTCTGCCTCTCCGCAGCTTCTCCTTCAGCCGAAAGAGAAACACGGAAAGCAGAAGGGACTTTTCTTTCCCTTCGTCCCGGGCAGCCTCTTCTTCCCTCAAATCCATTCCTCAGGGCTTTCGAAACAAAACGCCGGGAGTTTCGAAACAAAACTCCACGACTTTTGAAGCAAAACCCCAAGGGTTTCAAAGTAACCCCCCACGAGTTTCGAGACAAAAGCCCACAGGTTTCGAACACAAACCCCAGCCATCCACACACAAAAAGCCCCGTCGGCAGGAAGGCTACTGCACCTTTCCTGCGACGGGGCTTCAGAATATTTTTTGTCAGCCTCGACCGAGGACAGACTTATTTTACAATGCTGTTGGTCTGCGGATCGGGGAAAATGACCGTCGGTTTGAACGTCTTGGCCTCTTCAAAGTCCATCAGCGCATACGACATGATAATGACAATGTCATCAGGTTGCACCTTGCGGGCCGCTGCACCGTTCAGGCAAATCTTACCCGAGCCACGTTCGCCCTTGATAATATAGGTTTCGAAACGCTCTCCATTGTTGTTGTCGGCAATGTAAACCTTCTCACCGGCAATCATGTTGGCGGCATCCATCAGGTCTTCGTCAATCGTAATACTTCCCATGTAGTTCAGGTTAGCTTCCGTAACACGTGCACAGTGTATTTTCGATTTCAGCACTTCAATCATCATACGACTATTCCTTTTTATATATTGATATTGAATTTACTCCTTATACTTGATGTTGTCAATCAAACGAACCTCTCCGCAGAACACGGTGATACAGCCTACCGCATACGACGTATCTTCCCAGTTGGCAATCTTCTGCAACGTGTTTCCGTCTACCAGTTCAAAGTATTCCAGACGCAAACCGGGAGCGGCCTCAATAGCATCTTCCACGAACTTTTGTGTTTCGGCTACCGTATGCGACTTGGCGTAATCGCGGCTGGCAAACAACGTTTGCGAAATCTTCAGTGCTTGCTTACGTTCTTCGGCCGAAAGACGTGCGTTACGGCTACTCAAAGCCAAGCCATCTTCCTCGCGGACAATGGGACAGCCCACAATCTGCAACGGGAACTTTAACTGACGCACCATCTCGCGGATGATGGCCAACTGCTGGAAGTCCTTTTCACCAAAATAAGCACGGTCGGGCTTTACGGCCTCGAACAGCTTGCTCACAATCTGGCAAACACCGTTAAAGTGCCCCGGACGATACTTACCCTCCATCACCGTATCCAGCGGGGCATAGCTGAACTGACGTGTATCGGGTTCGGGATACATCTCTTCCACAGAGGGAGCAAAGGCAAAGGCTGCGCCACACTGCTCCAGCAGACGGCAATCGGCATCCAGCGTACGCGGATACTTTGCCAGGTCGTTCTTGTCGTTAAACTGCGTGGGATTAACAAAAACACTCACTACGGCTGCATCGTTCTCGGCAACACAACGCTTCACCAGCGAAGCATGACCGGCATGCAAGGCACCCATTGTAGGTACCAGTCCTACCGTTTTACCCTGGGCTCTCAAGGCCGCCAAAGCAGCCTGCAAGTCCTTGATAGTATGTACTATTTCCATTTCTATTGGTTATAAAAATAACTTTGTTGTTCGCTAAAACGGTGCAAAATAAACCAATATTTAGCACATAAAGAAGAAATATCGTAAAATTATGCAGGTTTCAGCCACTTTTCCTGTTCAGAGGGGTTAATATCGCCACTGATATACAATTAGTTAACAAAACATAAGGAATAATAGGACTGGTTATTTTGTCCGATTGCCCGATTTTTTTGTATCTTTGCCAAATAATCGAGAACATTGTTATTATTATGACAAAGGCGAACAAGGTTTTATTTATAACACAAGAAATCACTCCATACGTTTCAGAGACCGAGATGTCTCTTGTAGGCAGACACTTACCGCAAGCCATCCAGGAAAAAGGCAGAGAAATACGAACTTTCATGCCCAAATGGGGAAATATCAACGAACGCAGAAACCAGCTGCACGAAGTGATACGCCTTTCCGGTATGAATCTGATCATTGATGACACGGACCATCCGCTTATCATCAAGGTAGCATCCATACAGGCTGCACGTATGCAAGTATACTTTATCGATAATGACGATTACTTCCAGAATCGCCTGCAAATCACTGACGAAAACGGAAATGAATACGAGGACAACGATGCTCGTACCATATTCTATGCCCGTGGCGTACTGGAAACCGTCAAAAAACTGCGCTGGTGTCCGGACATCATTCATTGTCACGGATGGATGACCGCTTTGGCTCCTCTTTATATAAAGAAGGCCTACAAGGACGAACCTTCTTTCAGAAATGCCAAAGTAGTATTCTCGTTATACGGCGACGACTTCAAGCAACCTTTCCACCCAGACTATCCCAACAAGCTGTTGCTGAAAGGCATTGCTAAAAAAGATGTGGCACACCTGAAAAGCCCAATAGACTATGCTACGCTCTGCAAGCTGGCTGTCGACTTCTCCGACGGCGTTGTCCAGCAAAGCGAGCACGTCAACGAAGAAGTAATGGAATACGCACGGCAGGCCGGAAAACTGGTATTAGACTATCAGTCGCCCGACAATTTTGCCGACGCCTGCAACGACTTCTACGACAAAGTATGGGAAACCGAACAACAATAAAAGCAAATCCAAGACACTAAATTTATGAAAGCCAAGTATATAGGAATCCTGTCATTGGCACTGTTAAGCATCTTCGGATGCGACGACAACACCGGAACACTGGGAATGGGAATGCTACCCGACTCAGACGGTTTGTCAGCCCACACTGCTTCATTTGATGTAACAACTTATTCAGTTGAAGCAGAGCAAGTTTTTTCTAAAACAAGCATCGGATATATCGGCCGATTCACAGACCCCGATTTCGGATATTATGAATCCAGCTTCCTAAGCGAGCTGAATTGTACAGACGACTACACATTCCCCGCCGTATACAAAGAAAGCGCCGATGGAAAAAGCGGAACCGGTATGATGGCCGGTGACACCGCTGTATCGGCAAGCTTGGTACTATACTATAAAAGCTGGTTTGGTGATCCGCTGAATGCTTGCCGCATGAGCGTTTACGAACTGAATGACGAATGGCTGAACGACCGCAAGACAGCCGACAATTACCGTTATACCGATTTCGACATTACCAAGTATTACGACCCCAACAAGTTGCTTGGCAGAAAAGCATACAGTGCTTACGACGCAACGATTCCCGACTCTGTAAGATATGCGACCAACTCATATGGTGATACCATTTATTGTCCTTACGTAGCTTTCCGTCTCGACAAAGAACAGTATGGCAACAGGATTCTGAAACTGAACCGGGAATACCAGGAAGGCAAAAACGATTATTTCAAGAATGCCGAAAACTTCATCAACAACATCTTTAAAGGTATATATGCTAAAAGCGATTACGGCGATGGCACAATCCTTTATATCGACCGTGTGGACTTACAGATGCAATTCCGTTTCCACTATGTAGACGAAGAGACCGGACTTGCCCTGAAGAAAAAGTCTGATGATGAAAATGGAAAAGCAGGCGAAGACTCTTTATATTATAGTACTGCTACTGTTTTCGCTTCGACCAAAGAAGTTGTTCAGGCAAATAAGTTCACCAACTCTGACAAATTAAAGGAAAGACTGAAAGAAACAGACTGGACATACATCAAATCGCCAGCCGGAATCTTTACTGAAGCAGTTCTGCCCTACGACGAAATTTACAAGGAACTTGCCAACGACACACTGAATGCCGTTAAACTGACCTTTACCAATTATCACCAAAATGATAATTACGAGTTCAGCATGAGTGCGCCCGACAACGTATTGCTGATACGCAAATCCGATTACAAGAAATTCTTCACAGAAAATCAGTTACCGGATAATATTACATCGTACACCGTTGCTCACAACAATATTGCAACCAACCAATACACATTCAGCAATATTGCACGTCTGGTAACATCGTGCATCGGCATCAAAAATACAGCGAAAGCCGAAGCACAAAAGGAAGCTGGAAGCAACTGGAACGAAGCCGAATGGGAAGCCAAATGGACAGCCGAGAACCCTGATTGGGATAAAGTCTGGTTAATTCCGGTTTCAACGTCATACGATACCCAAGAAACCACCTTAATAGGTATAGAGAACGATCTGAAACCCAGCTATGCCAAACTTAAAGGTGGAACAACCGGCGACAAGCTGAAACTGGAAGTAACATATACGACTTTCAATAAGTAAAAACAAATAAGTTATACGAAGAATAAACGGGTACTTGTCAACTATCTCTTCACAAGTATCCGTTTATTTTTTTATATAATAATAAAGGCTGCCCTTTCGAGCAGCCTTTATTATTGAAATGTACGTTTGTTTATTTGCTTTCCTTTACCTTCTTGGCTGTCTTAGTTGTGGTAGCAGCCTTCTTGGCAGTTGTTTTCTTTTCGGGTGCCAATTTAGCTAATTTAGCCTGTGCCTTTTCCAACTCCTTATTCAGCTTCTCAATCTCATCTCCCTGATTCTTGATGGTAGTCAACAAAGCGTTCAGTTCTTCATTGTCTATATCTACAGGATAAAGAGAATCTACACGTTTGATGAAGTCACCCAGAATATTCATATAATTGGTAAAAGCATCGTATGGCGACTCATAAATGCCTCGATTCAGCCCCACACCACTGTTTTTAGTTGTCATAAAACGGAAGTTGTTACTTGCCTGCAAGTAATCCCAATCCTGCTTTATACGGCGATCATCGCAAAGATGTACACGCTCTGCCACACTATACAGTTTATTAAAGGCTTCACGTTGCATAGCATTACCCAACCAGCAGCTTGTATCTCTTTCCTCATCTACCCAAGACATCGGATAAGGTACGTCAAGCTGAGATACAGACTTCAGCTTGGTGACGATTTCGGTCGGTGTAGAGAAGGTAATGCCTTTTTCCTTTGCATAAGCCGGCAATGCCTTCAAGAATTCCAATATATTGGAAGACAACGGTTGCGACATACCCAATGCACAAAGCTCCATAAAGATGTTGATTACCTGTTCTTCCTGTGGCAGCGAATCAATCCAACCAATATATTTATCTGCAAACAACGGATATTCATTCCACTCTGAATTGGAGAAGCGCAAACTGATGTCATCGGACAACTTATAGTCACGCAACAGCAACTTCAAGTTAGGATTCATGTTGCAATGATATACATAATGCGGACTCTTCCAACCCAGGATGTATTTAGCACCTTCGGTCAGCATTCCCTTGAATCCCATGCTGGCTACCATGGCACCGATTTCATCATTATAGATCAAACTTGAATTGCGGAATACCTTAGGTTCCTTACCGAACATTTGTTTCATCTTGGCACTCTGGCGCATAACTTCCTCTTTGAAGCAATCTTCATTAGCCAACGAAGAAAGGCCATGAGAATAAGGCTCAGCCAGGAACTCGCAACAGCCAGTTTCATTCAACTGATGCAACAAGTCGATAACAGCCGGAGCATGAATTTCCAATTGTTCCAATGCTACGCCCGAAATAGAAAGTGCAACCTTGAATGTTCCACCGGAATTCTTAGCCATCTCGATAAGCGCATTCAAAGCCGGGATATACGAACGTTCAGCTACTTCATTAATGCTGGTTTCATTGGCGTAATCATCATAATAATAATGATCATTGCCTATATCAAAGAAACGATAACGTTTCAGATGAATAATTTGATGTATTTCAAAATAAAGACAGATTGTTCTCATTTCTAATTATTGTTTTAGTGTTTACCTATAGTTTCTTAACACATCCTCGTAAAGGGCACGGATTCTCAGGCCCACTTTCTCCCAAGTAATTCCATCCACTTCCTTCTTTCCTTCTTCCTGCAAATAATGGAAAAGCGAAGGATAGTTACAAATGGCATAAATAGCGTCAGCCATTGCATGAATATCCCAATAGTCAACCTTGATAACATTATTGAGAATTTCACCGCATCCCGACTGTTTGGATATGATAGAAGGCGTACCACATTGCATCGCTTCCAACGGGGCTATACCAAAAGGCTCGGAAACCGAAGGCATCACAAACACATCGCTATCCTTATACACTTCATATACCTGCTTCCCTTTCATAAAACCCGGGAAATGGAAACGGTCAGCAATACCACGCTCAGCCACTAAATTAATCATCGCATTCAGCATATCGCCCGAACCTGCCATCACAAACCGGATGTTACGGGTACGCCGCAAAACCATAGCTGCCGCCTCAACAAAATATTCCGGTCCTTTCTGCATGGTAATACGTCCTAAGAAAGTCACAACCTTTTCTTTGGTATGTTCCGGACGAGGAATATCCTGATACTCTTGAGAAAGCGGATATACAGCATTGTGCATGGCAAACACCTTACGCGGATCCTGATGATATTCGTTGATAACAGTACGTCGTGTCAATTCAGATACACACATAATGCAATCTGCATAGTCCATGCCGTTCTTTTCAATGGAATAAACCGTAGGATTCACTTTACCGCGCGAACGGTCGAAATCAGTAGCGTGTACATGAATACACAATGGTTTTCCACTAACCATCTTGGCATGTACACCGGCCGGATAAGTCAACCAATCGTGAGCATGAATAATGTCGAACTGCTCCTTACGAGCTACTACACCAGCTATAATAGAGAAATTATTAATTTCTTCATGCAGATTTCCCGGATAACCTCCAGCAAACTCCATACAACCCATATCGTTCACATGCATATACGAGAAGTCCGCATAAATATGATCCCGATATGCATAATAGTCCTCAGGTGTCATCTGCCCATACAAACGCGACTTCAAGGTATCATGATCAAAATCACGCCATACAATAGGCACCTGATTCATTCCAACAATTTTCAGAAACTGTTCTTCCTGTCCGGTAGGTTTAGGCATACAGAAAATCGTTTCCATATCCCCTTGCAGACTTAAGCCTTTCGTTATACCATACGAAGCTACAGCAAGACCACCATATATTTTGGGAGGAAATTCCCAACCAAACATTAATACTCTCATCCTTTTTCCTCCTCATATAATTTTAATTTCGACAACAATTTCAATATTCTCAGAATTTCGGCCACATTCATTGCAAACGACACAGCGCCACGTCCTGTAAAAGGAGGATTCCCGTCAAACAGTTCCGGCAAAGTTCCGATGCAGTGACAGGTCATTTCGTCTTCCATACCAATCAGGTAACGCTCTACAAATGAGATTCCGCTCATTTTATAAATACGCAAATAAGCCTCCATATAGAAACCCATCAGCCACGGCCACGCAGTTCCCTGATGATAAGCATAATCGCGTTGAATCTGTGGACCTACATAATAAGGATTGTATCCACCGCTCTTCGGACTAAGAGTACGCAAGCCTTTGGGAGTAAGCAATTCTTTTGTCACAATATCCAGAACTTGCTTCTTCTGCGAACGGTCTAACGGAGAGTAGTCGAATGCTACAGTAAAGATCATGTTGGGACGGACACTCCAATCCATCATATAACCATCCACATAATCGAAAAGATATCCGTATTCGTTACGGAATACACTTACAAATGATTTTCCTGCAACCTCAGCCTGCATGTCCAGTTCATCAGCAAGAGCAGTATTTCCTCCTTCGCGCGACATATCAGCTACAAAACGAAGTGCATTATACCACAGAGCATTAATTTCAACTACATACCCTGTTCTCGGAACTACAGGACGTCCATTGGCTGTAGAATTCATCCATGTTACCGCCTTTTCAGTTCCGTTAGTATAAAGCAACCCGTTATCATGCAAAAAGAGGTTATCATGTTTTCTTCCACGGATATAAGCCATTATATCCTCTAACAATTTACCGTATTTTTCACGGCATTGCTCGCGCGAAGTAGCTTTAGCATATTGTTGCAGCGTCCACACAGCCCACAGCAGAATGTCCGGATGCTCCATCTCATAAATTTTGTAGGTACGTGGTTCGCCATTCATGAATTCATAAATAGCTTTTGTAGCAGTCCGCATCACATCCTCGAATTCATCAAGTTCACCAATCGCTAATGTAAGGCCTGGCAAAGAAATAAACAAATCGCGCGCACGGCATTTGAACCATGGATAACCGGCCAGAACATAATGTTCATCACCTTGCTTATTATGGAACTGATGTGCTGAATTTACCAAACAATGGTAGAAGCTGTCTCGTGGAGTACGGTCTGCAACTTCTGCTTCAAAAGTCTGCTTCAGCTTGCGAGTCGACACTTCGGATATACCAGCAGAGAAAACAATACTTTCTCCCTTCTTGATATCCACTTCAAAATACCCGGGAACATACAAATCTTCATTAAAATCGTAACCGCGTTCCTGCTCTTTGGCATACTCAATTCCACGATACCAGTCTGGCTGAAAATGGAATTCGTTTTTCTTATTCAACTGCATGAATAATTCAGGATATCCTGGATACATGCAAGTCTTTATTCCATTTTCTACAAGCTGATAATCGCGGCTTGCCTGAGCATTCTCATGGGTATATTCGCGCACACTGCGGAATGCCAGGAAGGGTCGAAAACGAAGAGTAGTTGCCGAGTGGGCATCAACCAAGGTGTAACGGATCAGAATCCGGTTCTCATGATGTACAAAAATCTTTTCTTTACGGAGGATAACGCCTCCTACACGGTAAGTAGTTGCCGGGATATGCTCACAATCAAACTCACGAATGTACTTATGGCCATTCGGACTGTAATGATTGCCTTGATATTTATGCAAACCCAGGTTAAACTCTGCACCATGCTGAATTACCGTTTCATCCAAAGAAGATAGCAGCACATGATTTTCATCGTCTAAGTTGGGGACAGGAATCACCAACAGTCCATGATATTTGCGTGTGTTACAATCTACAATAGTTGTACAATGATAAGCGCCCGATTTATTTGACCGCAAAATCTCCCTTGGCAAAGATTCTTGCAGGTTAATCATCAGGGTCTTGTCAAATCGTAAATAACTCATAGTTGTGCTATTATTTAAAGGTTAATTATTCAGGCCAAACACCGCTACACAACGTGTAGCTGTGCCAAAAGTACAAATTAATGCCTATAAACAAAATAAAAAGTCCGATTTTTTTCGGTTTTTACCCAAATAATCAGTAGTATTGTAGAAAATAAAGACAAATCTGTGAAATATGAAACCTGATATACGTAGAATGGCGTTAGCCACAGCCGTTCCATTGTTCATCCTATTTATTATGTATATATTAAAAATATTGGAGGTTGGCATGGATTGGGAGTTCACAAAGCTAGGCATATATCCAATGCAGCAAAGAGGCGTGTTCGGCGTTTTCGCACATCCACTGGTGCATAGCAGCTTCAAACATTTGTTTGCCAACACCCTGCCTTTTTTCTTTCTTTCATGGTGCCTGTTCTATTTTTACCGGCAAATTGCGCCCTACATTCTATTTCTCATCTGGATCTGTTGTGGCATATTGACTTTTTGCATTGGGAAACCAGGTTGGCACATCGGTTGCAGCGGTATAATCTACGGACTGGCCTTTTTTCTTTTCTTCAGTGGACTGCTACGAAAATACGTACCACTCATTGCCATTTCGCTACTGGTGACATTCCTTTATGGCGGACTGGTATGGAATATGTTTCCACAATTTGCCAAAGCATCTACTTCCTGGGAAGGACATCTTAGCGGCGCCATTGCCGGCACGCTTTGTGCCATCATCTTTATGAAACGTGGCCCTCAACGCCCCGACCCATTTGATGATGAGGAAGAAGATTCCGATACTGAAAATGAAGAAGAATCCAGCGAAGAAAACACTGATCCGTCAGACGAAAGTCTTACCCAAGACAGCAGCGTTCATCCAACAGCATCAACATAAATCTCTCTTTAAAAGCCTGCGATAAGTTGCAAAAGTAGCCACAACAGACCTAAAACTCTGAATGAATAGCACGCTTAAGAAACAATAAAAAAACAAAAAGAGGTACAATCTTTTTACAACACATACCGATTATATCTAACTTTGCCATGAAAATACGAAGAGGAAAACATTATGGATACAATGTTCGATACTTTATTGCAGCTTCCACTCTTTCAAGGTCTGGCCCAAGAAGATTTCACCTGTATATTGGAAAAAGTCCGACTGCATTTTATTAAGCACAAAACTGGAGAAGTTTTCATCAACGCCGGTACCCCATGTGATCAGTTGGTCTTTGTACTAAACGGCGAAATAACCTCTTCCACCATAGTAGAAGGTTCGTACAGTCTCATTGAAGTCATTCAGGCTCCTTGCCTAATTGAGCCCTACTCAATGTTCGGAATGACCACCAATTATATATCGACCTACACTGCGCGCACTGTTGCACATACGGTTAATATCAGCAAAAGCTTTGTAATGAACAACTTGTTCAAATATGACATTTTCCGACTGAACTACATGAACATCCTCAGCAACCGTTATCAAATTCTGCATAAACGCTTATGGAGTCCTGTAGGAGCTAGTCTTGAAATACGCATCATTGATTTTATACTTAATCATATAGAGCGTCCGTATGGAGAAAAAATCCTTAAAATCAAGATGGAAGAACTGGCACGGATCACAAACGACACCCGAATCAGCGTATCAAAAACATTAAATAGCATGCAGGAAAAAGGACTGGTTGAATTGCACCGAGGAGAGATTTTTATTCCTGATGCAACTTTATTAGCTAACTCGCGTCAATAAAAAGCAAAGCTGAGATAAGAAAAAAGAGTTTTTCTTCCCATCCTCATTCCCCTCAAGCTGCATTCACATTTCAATAAAGAAATTATCTGCCAGAAGAACGGGATTAAAAGTGGAAAGAAAAACTCTGGAAAAACGGCTTCCTTATTCCCACTCGATAGTCGAAGGTGGTTTGGAAGAAATATCGTAGGTTACTCGATTTACGCCTTTCACCTTATTTATAATATCATTGGAAACCTTTCCCAAGAACTCATAAGGCAGATGCGCCCAATCGGCAGTCATCGCATCGGTCGAAGTCACGGCACGCAAAGCTACGGCACGTTCATAAGTCCGTTCGTCGCCCATCACACCCACCGATTGAACAGGAAGCAAGATAACGCCTGCCTGCCATACCTGGTGATAGAGGCACGTTTCGTTTCCGTCGGCATCTTTCACTTTCCAATCCCACAAGCCACGAATGAAAATATCATCAGCATCCTGCAAGATACGTACTTTCTCACGTGTGATATCGCCCAGAATACGTACTGCCAATCCCGGTCCCGGGAAGGGATGACGTCCTATCAGGTGTTCAGGAATACCCAATTCACGACCAACCCGACGTACTTCATCTTTAAACAGCCACTTCAACGGTTCGCAAAGTTGCAAATTCATTTCCTTAGGCAAACCACCCACATTATGGTGACTCTTGATAACCTTACCTGTAATATTCAGACTTTCGATACGGTCAGGATAAATCGTTCCTTGTGCCAACCAACGGGCATCGGTAATCTTATGAGCTTCGGCATTGAACACTTCCACAAAATCGCGACCTATAATCTTACGCTTCTGCTCCGGATCAGTTACTCCTTCCAAATCTTTGAAGAACTTGTCACTGGCATCCACACCAATCACATTCAGGCCAAGGCATTCGTAATCGTGCATCACATTCTGGAACTCGTTTTTACGAAGCAAACCATGATCCACAAAAATACAAGTCAGGTTCTTGCCAATGGCACGGTTCAGCAATACCGCCGCTACCGAAGAATCAACTCCGCCGCTTAAGCCCAAGATAACACGATCATTGCCCAGCTGTTCCTTCAATTCGGCTACAGTTGTATCTACAAACGAAGCAGGGCTCCACGTCTGATGGCAACCGCAAGCTTCGACTACGAAATTTCTCAGCATCTGCGTTCCGTCTTCGCTATGGAACACTTCGGGATGGAACTGTACTCCCCACATTTGTTCGCCCTCGGCCTGGTAAGCAGCAATGCGCACCTTGTCTGTTGAAGCAATAACTTTAAAATTGTCAGGAATAGCTGTGATGGTATCGCCATGACTCATCCACACTTGTGAATTATCGCGCACGCCGTGGAAAAGCAGGTTATCTTTTTCGAACGTCTGCAAATGAGCACGTCCATACTCACGGCTACCAGCCGGTTCTACCTTTCCGCCATTCGTATAAGAAATGAACTGTGCACCGTAACAAATACCCAAAATAGGATACTTACCACGAATACCAGTCAGATCCACCTTAAAGGCGTTTTCGTCGTACACAGAAAAGGGACTTCCCGACAGGATTACTCCCTTTACGCTTTCATCGTCGTGCGGAAACTTGTTATAAGGCACAATTTCGCAATAGACGTTCAGTTCGCGTAAGCGGCGACCGATGAGCTGCGTAGTCTGCGAACCGAAATCAAGAATGATAATCTTCTCTTGCATATAATGTCAATAATGGTTTTATAAATAATTGGCAAATTTAGCAAAAAGCCATCGAATACGTTCTATTTTAGAAGCAAAAATGATAAAAAGGAGTCAGACATTCATCGAAAACAGCCTTTCAAGCAAAGCACTATCAGCTGTAAAAGCAGGCTCTTACCGGTTTTTATCGGTTTGCCTGGCTCTGTTCTTTCAATAAGTCGCGGATTTCAGTCAGCAGTATCTCTTCTTTCGAAGGAACAGGAGGTGCCGGTGGAACAGCATCGGCCGCTGCCTTCCGTTTAGCAGTAATACGTGTAATCAACTTAATAAAAAGGAATATGGAGAAAGCGATAATCAAGAAATCAAAGGTCATCTGCAGGAAGTTTCCATAATTCAAAGTCACCGCAGCAATCTCTTTCCCGTCCACCACACAAGCAGGTTTCATAACCCACTTCAAATCGGTAAAGTTTACACCTCCCACCAACAGACCGAAAACTGGCATAATGACATCTGCCACCAACGAAGAGACAATTTTGCCAAATGCCCCACCGATAATCACACCGACAGCCATATCTACCACATTTCCCTTCATGGCAAATGCTTTAAAATCTTGCAAAAATTTACTTTTTCTCATCTTTTGAATTATTTAATAATGATTTTAAGCACGAATATAAAAACATTTTCTTACTTTTGCACCGCAATTCGGAAAGAATTGTCTGGATAAACTCGCAAGTTTATTTTTAAACATTATAAAACCCTTAAAAGTTTAAACAAAATGATTAAAGTAGGTATTAATGGATTCGGACGTATCGGACGTTTCGTATTCCGCGCAGCTCAAAAAAGAAACGATATCCAAATCGTTGGTATTAACGACCTTTGCCCGGTAGATTACTTGGCTTACATGCTGAAGTATGATACAATGCACGGTCAATTTGACGGTACAATCGAAGCTGATGTTGAAAACAGCAAGCTGATTGTAAACGGCAAAGAAATCCGCGTTACAGCTGAAAAGAACCCTGCTGACTTGAAATGGGATGCTGTAGGTGCTGAATACGTAGTAGAATCTACAGGTCTGTTCCTGACTAAAGAAAAAGCTCAAGCTCACATCGAAGCTGGTGCAAAATATGTAGTTATGTCTGCTCCTTCTAAGGATGACACCCCGATGTTCGTATGCGGTGTTAACGAAAAGACTTACGTTAAAGGTACTCAATTCGTATCTAACGCTTCTTGTACTACTAACTGTTTGGCTCCTATCGCTAAGGTTCTGAACGACAAATGGGGTATCACTGATGGTTTGATGACTACAGTTCACTCTACAACTGCTACTCAGAAGACTGTTGACGGTCCTTCTATGAAGGATTGGAGAGGTGGTCGTGCTGCTTCTGGCAACATCATCCCGTCTTCTACTGGTGCTGCTAAGGCTGTAGGTAAAGTTATCCCGACTCTGAACGGCAAACTGACTGGTATGTCAATGCGTGTTCCGACTTTGGATGTATCTGTAGTTGACTTGACTGTAAACTTGGCTAAGCCTGCTACTTACGCTGAAATCTGCGCTGCTATGAAGGAAGCTTCTGAAGGCGAACTGAAGGGTATCCTGGGTTACACTGAAGATGCAGTTGTTTCTTCTGACTTCTTGGGTGACACTCACACTTCTATCTTCGATGCTAAGGCTGGTATCGCTTTGACTGATACTTTCGTTAAGGTTGTATCTTGGTATGACAACGAAATCGGTTACTCTAACAAAGTTCTCGATCTGATCGCTCACATGGCATCTGTAAACTGCTAATTGACAGTAAAAAACATCAATATGTAGGCGACTTCTTCGGAAGTCGCCTATTTTTTTTCCAAAAACTCTTCTTCTTTGCCCGATATTCTCCTGTAATTACTGAAAAAAGAAGGCGTAAAAACAGAACAACTAAAGCCTTGCAGTGCAACAGTTACTGCACTCACAGTGCAATAGTAAGTGCACTCACAGTGCAGTAGTTAGTGCACTCGCAGTGCAGTAGGCAGTGCACTCATGCGGCATAAGTTGTCCGGGCAAAAAATCGTATCTCCTTTATTGCCCAGAGCTGTTTCAGAGCACCATACATTCCAACCTACCGCTTCAAACACAATCATAATAAAACCCATCCGAAATCTTACATACTATTCTGAATGAGCAAATATCAGGCATTCAAAAAAAATACGAAAGATTCCGGATGGGTTACATTACGTTAAGCCGACATACAAGCTCCGGTGTATATTTCAGCTGTCTTACGCCCCAAGGAAAGACTCCTTTCCTTACAGCTCGTCCGGCCACGGACAAGGTTCCCCACTATTCTTAAAGGTAGGACGCTGGGCATCGACCTTGCGCAGATACTCACCCAGTTCCTTGGACAGACGGCGTACGATGTCGGGATGCTGAGCAGCCACGTCGTTCTTCTCACCGATGTCTTCGGGAATGTTGAACAATTCTTTCTTACCCGTTTCATAATAGTAAACCAACTTCCAGTCATCCTTGCGGATGGCACAGTCCAAATTGATGCCCGGTCCATCGTTACCCCAGATATTGGGGAAATTCCATACCAATGCACGGCCTTTCGAGGGGTCACCCGTTCCTTTCAGCAAGGGCATGAAGCTGACACCGTCCAGCGGAGCAACTGTCTTGTAGTCCTTTACTCCGGCCATTTCGAGCAGGGTCGGATAAAAGTCTTCAATCATGAGGTACTTGTCGCAACGTGTATCGGGCTTCACCACACCCGGCCAGCTAACAATCATCGGCTCGCGGATGCCTCCTTCATACAAGGAACCTTTACCGCTGTTCAACGGATAGTTCTGCGTATGTATTTCACCGTCTCTCCATTCCGGTTCAGCAGCCAAACCACCGTTATCGCTCATAAAGATGACGACAGTATTGTCTGCCTCGCCGTTCTTCTCCAGCCAGTCCATCAGGTCACCCAGACTTTTGTCCATTCCCTCAATAAGCGAAGCGTATGCGGCTTCCTTGTCCGTCAGTCCCTTACGGACGTATTTTGGGAAAAAACGCATATCCTTGTCAATAGGGATATGGATGGCATAATGGGACATGTACAAATAGAATGGCTGGTTATACTTCTTGGCCTTGTCCAACGCCTTGATGGCTTCACGCGTCAGGGCTTCGGTAGCAAAGACACCCGTACCCCAGTAATTCTCCAGTCCGGGAATGGACATCAGCGAATAGGCCTTGCCGTCGCGCGTATGTCCGTAGTTCCGCTCGCTCAGGTAAGTGGCCAGTCCTCCGGCGGCATGACCGGCGATGTTCACCTCGAATCCCCAATGGGTAGGATTCTCTCCCGGAGTGTCAATGGACCCCCAATGTGCCTTGCCGCAATGAATGGTGTGATAACCACTCTGGCGGAGCAGTTCCACAAAGGAGGTGCCTACGTAAGTATTATTCACCCCTTCCACCTGACTGACACCGTTATAGTTCCAATCGGGCAATTCCACCGTCTCACTCTTGCGGTCGGTCTGCTTGTCACGTTCCAATGTCCAGTTAGTCACCCGGTGACGGGCATTGTTGGCGCCCGTAATCAAGCTGCAACGGGTAGCCGAACTGATATTACAAGCGTATGCCTGCGTAAACATCATCCCCTGTTTGGCAAGCCGTTCCATGTTCGGCGTTTCGTACGCCTCGTTGTAGTGTGTCTTTTGTGTCCAGAAAGGCAAAGAAGTGTCTTGCCATCCCATATCGTCCACCATAAACAGGATGATGTTGGGGCGTTTCTGTTCTTCTGCCGTCCGGTTCCCTGTTGTCCCCCATCCGTTTACCACAGGAGCCAAAGGGGTCAGAGAAAATGCTGTCAACAAGAATCTGTTCATAATTTATATTGTGATTAAAGGTTAGTAATCTTTTGTGACTGGTCGCCAACAGTTAGCGGTGAACAGGTGCAGTCAGCATCCATGCGGAATGACAGTCTGCCACTGACCGCCTGCCAGTTCCGTTCAATTAGAATAGATACTGAAATCCCTGATTTGCGGAGTGTCGGTACACTGCTCCACCACCAAACGGAAGGCAGAAGCCTCCACCGGCTCGAAGCTCTCGATGCGCTTGTGTCCCACCGAAGTACCCTTGGCCACAGTTACCCACTTCCCGCCAACTCGGGCTTCCACCCGATAGGCACGGATGCGTTCCCCTTGGCTGATATCTTCCTGCAAGATATAATAGTTAGCCGTCTGACTGTCCTTCAAATTCAGCAAAAGTTTTTTGGCCTTACCAGAAGTTTGTACCAGCGGCGTACCGAAGCGGCGGTCTATCTCCTCCCCCCATTCTTTCAACCGCTTCACATCGCCTTCGGGCAGCAGGCCGTCCGGATTGGGTGTAAGGCCTACAATCAGGGTGGCATTACGTCCCACCGACTTCTCATACATGTCCATCAGGTTCTCCAGCGGATAGACGGCCTTGTCGTCATCACCCGGTTCCCAGAACCATTCGTGACGGCCGTTGTAGCCGCGCAGAGGGGTATCGGCCATGGCAGGCACCCAATATGCGCCGTTTTCGTCACCATGTGCCAGCAGTTCATTATGATTTCTTACACCTTCGTTCGCATTGCTGTGACTGTAGGGATAAGGGAAAGCAGACCAGCAGGGATAACCTACCGTCCCACTCTCCGAACCTCCCCAACGGAAATCCGCACGGTTCACATTATGGTAGAACAGACATTCCGGCTGATACTTGGCCACAATAGGTTCCACATCGGGCCCCAATCCTTTCGGATCGTCGGCTCCTCCATCAAACCAAATCATGAACAAGTCGCCATAACGGGTACACAATTCCGTCACCATCTTCTCGCAAAGGCGCTTGTACCATGCCTGGCGGTTACGGGCAAACTCTCCGTCGCCTTCCGCCTTGAAATTATGGATGCCCAACAATGAATTCCAACGAATACCGATGTAGATACCCGGCTGAATGCCGTACTTACGGCAGGAATTCACAAAGTCACGTACCACGTCGCCTTTGCCGTCGCGCCATTTCACAGCCTTCAGACAGTAAGGATTCACATCACTCTGCCACAAACCAAATCCAGTCTCATGGGTAGCGGTCAACACAGCAAACTTGGCGCCGGCTGCCTTGGCCGCCTCAATCCACTGGTCCGTATCTAGTTGGGTAGGATTGAAGATATTATAATCCTCTATGGGATTGATGCGGTTGTTGCCCTGTCCATATACTAGTCCGTCGAACACATGCAGGTCATAATGGAACACGACACCCATCTCCGCTTCATGCCACTTCAACTGGTGAGGGGCAGGCACAGGTTGAGGATTTGTCTGCGAATGGACTGACAAGACCAACAACAAGCTACTAAACAAACCTATAATTCTTTTCATAATCATTCTTTTTTCTATCAAATCTATATATTTACTCATACCTATTATTCTTTGCCGCTTTGGTCTTCATTCAGTTCCTTGTAATACTTGATTCTTTCATGCCAAGGCTTGTCCTCCAGCGGAAACACCTTATGGCTTTCAGCCCAAGCATTCCACTCGCCTTCCAGTGTCTTCACTCTCTCCGGATAGCGGGCAGACAAATCCTCCTGTTCAAACGGGTCTGTATCCAGATTTATCAATTCCCAGGGAGAATTCCGGTCATTGCGCACCAGCTTCCAGTTATCCGAAATGACGGCACAAGAGCTCTGATGCTCAAAATATAAAGTACGTTTCTGCAACTCACCGTTCTTTATGGCCGGCAACAGGCTTATGCCGGGCAGGTCGGCATGTCCGAACTTCCCGGACGGATAAACGCCCAAAGCCAGGTCGACGCAAGTAGGCAGCAGGTCGATGACATGAGCCGGCTGATTGCAATATCCGCCTTTCACCTTGTTCCTAGCAGCATCGCCATAGGCCAGGATAAAGGGCGTACTGGTACCTCCCTGATAGCACCACTGCTTGTAACTGCGGTAAGGCGTGTTGGACAAGTCTGCCATCAGTTGCCCCAGATAGCCGCCTTCCAGTGTGGAACCGTTGTCGCTCAGGAACATAAAGACGGTATTATCCAGATTCCCCTTTTCACGGAAAGCATCAATAATCCGCCCTATTCCATCGTCCATAATCTCAATCATGGCTGCATAGGTAGCCATGTCTTCAATCCATTTCTGCCGTTGTTCTTCCGTCAAATCTTCCCACGCGGGACGCTTGCCTCTGAATTCCTTGTTGTAAACCGGCAGTTCCATCTCCGACGGCACAAGTCCCATGGCTTTCTGCTTTTCAAACCGTTGTTTCCGCAATACGTCATAGCCCACCTTATAACGGTCTCTGCACTTCTCCACCCTATCGGCCGGTGCCTGAAGCGGAAGGTGCGGTGCATAGTAGGCGACATACAGGAACATCGGCACGTCTGCCCGATGCCTGCTCACAAAACTTGCAGCCGAATCCGATAAAGCCGTCGTATAATAATAATCATCCGGATACTCCGACACCAGCGTCATATCATTGTAGAGCGGTTTGGGTTTGTAATAACTTCCCCCACCCGTCAGACAACCATAATAACGATCGAATCCCCGCTGAACCGGGAAGCTTCCATTGGGCGTATAAAAGGCACCGTCTACCGTCACATGCCACTTTCCGCACATATAAGTTCCATATCCGTTGGCCTTCATCACTTCTGCAACGGTGGGATATTCTTTCGCTATCTGCCCTCTGTATCCGGGACGGTGTTCATCCACTGCCGTCATCCATCCCATACCGACCTGATGCTGGTAACGTCCGGTCAGCAAGGAAGCACGGGTGGGACAACTTCTTCCCGTATTCTTGAACTGAGTGAAGCGCACACCTTCACGCGCCAGACTGTCCAAATGAGGAGTCTGTATCTCACTCCCGTAACATCCGATGTCCGAAAATCCCATATCATCACAAAGAATCAACACTATATTGGGAGAAGAATTCGACTGAGCCGTTATAGAAGCTGCACACAAAGAAAATGCGCAAGAAACATACATAAACCTATTCATAACAACTATACTTTAAGAGAAATCAAAGTTACTTACACCTAATATTTCTCAACCCTTAATAAGGGCAAGTTTAAGCAAGCACAAATAGAAATATTTATATCAAAAAAGGTGTACCAAAAATAAAAAATAAGCTTTAATCCCTGGTACACCTAACTTATAAATTATTCAAAAAAATCTGTTTTTACTGAATGGCATAAGCACCGGCTTCAATAGGCCAACCTGGATTCTGATAAACTACGGACGTCGAAACATCTCCACCTTCTTCGGGAGTTGACAGACGAAATACATCATAAGAAATCGGAGACAAATAATTGGCCGTTTCAAAGCAATAACCATTATTCTTGATTACATAATCGTTCTTGCCCTGCGGACGCAAATACTTGCTGACAGATGCATCATTGGGTGCCGTATATGTCTGTTTACAAGCCTCACATGCTGCTTCAAATTCAGTATGGAACTCATCCCAATAGTTCATACCTTCCACCCAATAGTTCTGCATCATGTCCAAAGCACGCCAACGATACAAATCTGCCTTACGCATACCTTCAGCAATGAACTCGCTGCGACGTTCACGACGGATGTTATAGAGCGTAGCATCTACAAGCTGAGTACCGGAATAGCGTGCCAGGTCGATTTCCTTTGTCAAATCAGTGGCAGCAATGGTCTTCTTGTAGTCAGTGTCAACACCGGCACGGCTGCGCAAAGCTTTCCAATACTTGTCAAGAGTAGCATCCTCCAATGTATTATATCTCAAGTAATAAGCTTCAATATAGTTCAGATAGGCCTCTGCAGCACGGAAAATAGGTAAAGCCAAAGGATATGCATTATTATAAACTACATCATTGTCTATCCAACCTTTGCGGGGAATATAACCGGTACTGGTCACACGGATACCACCGGCAGCAGCCGTCAAGCCCGGAAGTTGAAACATGATATCCTCGCCGTTGAAAGTCATAATCTTATCACCGGGCTTTCCAACAGAAGTCACCAAACGCAGGTCGCGGTCGGTCATTGTGCTCACCAGACTCTTGTCACCTTGATAATTGGACCCTGTAGCATAGATGGGCAAACCATTGCTCATCAAATAGCTGTCGACCAGTGAACGAGTAAAACCAGTACCATCACCATGGACAAAGACAAATGTTCCTTCTTCCGTTTTAATGGATCCATAACCGTGAGTGGCTCCAACCACCTGATTCTGTACCTTGGCATCCTCACTGTACATACGCCACAACAGGACTTCACTACGTTGATTTGAAAGATCTGTCTTGTTGTACAAACCGGCATAATCGTCCATCAAAGTTGACTCATCACCTACCAATTTGGCTGATTCGATTGCCTGATCCAGGAAGAATTTGATTTCAGCATTCATATCGGTATTGAAAGAGGCAGCATCACCCGGCCATCCCGGTCCGCCCGGAACACGTGCCGTACCTGCATGGTACTTCTCCCACGTAGCTTCGTACAAAGCGACACGCGACTTGAACAACAAGGCGCATTCACGGTTCAGACGATGGGCTGTAAAGCTATTTGACTTGGGATACAGACGCTCAATGGCTTTATCCAAATCTGACAAGATGAAACGGGCTACCTCATTACGAGGCTTACGCTTGTTGGCTTCCACGTTAGCAGCATAGTCACCGTCGGTCAAGACCTCGGTCACAATAGGGAAGTCGCCATAAGTCTTCAACAAACTGAAGTAAACATAAGCACGGAAGAAATACATCTCGCCGATGTAATGCTTCACATTACCATCATTGCTCAGCGTACCGTTCTCAAGATTCTCGGCGGTGCGCTGCAGGAAAAGATTGCAAGTACGGATGGTACTGAAACTGCCATAGCTACCGCTGGAAGGTACCTGAACGCGCTGCGGCAGGAAGTTGTCCACTTGGCCGACAGCTGTCATGTCGTCACTATTGTTATCTGTCGTAAAATATCCGAAGGTACCTGTACCCGTACCGTGGTCGGGCAGCAGACCATACATGTTGTTACAATACGGTTCCAGCTGATTTTCGGCGGTAAAGAAGTTACCGTCCACATTGTCCGAAATAGGGGTTTTATCCAAAAAGTCTGCGCAGGAAGTACCCATCAGCAAGGCTGCAGAAAATAAGAATATATATTTCAATTTCATAATTATAAATGCTTTTATAGGTTACAATGTTACATTAATACCACAAGAGAGTGTACGGCTCAATGGATAAGTCATACCGTTCTGATACAAGGCTTCGGGGTCGAAGTTCTTGTTGATGGCAGTACCAGTCCACAGGTTGTCACCCGAGAAGAATACTCTAACACGTTCCAAACCGACCTTGTTAGTCCATGTCTTAGGCAATGTATAACCAATCTGCAAATTTTTCAGACGAATGTAGGCTGCATTCTGCAGGAACTGCGACTGACTCTGACGGTTTTGGTTGGAGGTCCAAAGAGGACGCGGATAATAAGCGTCTGTATTGGCGCCTAAGGGGTCACCTTCCGGACGGAAGAAATCCCAGTGTTCCTTATATCCCGTCGAAGACCATGCATCACCATTTACACCCCAGAATATCATACCGCTCAACAGATAGTCGCGTTTGGCCACACCTTGGAAGAAGATACTCAAGTCAAAGCCCTTCCACTCAGCACCGATATTCAATCCGAAACGATAACGTGCCGTGCTGTTACCAATTACTTTACGGTCGCCCGGATTGTCTACCGTATTTTCACCGTTAGTAATCTTACCGTCACCGTCCAGGTCGGCATACATCATATCACCGGCTTTCCAACCGGAAGGAGCCAAACTGATACCCGGTATCGTGTTCTGATCCACTTTTTCCAGATGTGCAGCCATTTCTTCATCGGTCTTGGCCATACCTACAGATTCATAACCCCAAATCTGTCCCAATTCTTGCCCTTCATAATAAGTGCCCAGGCTCTTGCTGGCATTGGGATATTCTGTTACATGTGTACGTGAGTCGGAAAGATTGAAAGCAATATTGTAGTTGAAATCACCAATACGATCCTGCCAGTTCAGCTGAAGTTCCCAACCTTTGGTACGCAAAGCGGTATTGTTGCGGCTCGGTGCCGATGCACCTACAATCGGAGAGATTTCCTGTGCGGGACCTACCATGTCCTTGGTATCGCGGATGAAGTAGTTGAAGTAACCGCTCAAGCGATTGTTGAAGGCTCCAAAGTCCACACCATAGTTGTAGCTATAAACGCGCTCCCAAGTCAAAAGCGAACTTACCAGTCCGGGGGCACCTGCGATATTCGATTTGCTGTCTGTGGTAAGCAACCAACGGCCACCGGCATCGGGGCTACCCACAGTTACATTCTGAATGGCATACGTAGGATAATAGGAGTTGGTATTCTGGTTACCGAGACTACCATAAGAGAAGCGAGGCTTCAACGTGTTAACCCACTTGGACATCGGCTCCCAGAAGGATTCACGGGCAATGTTCCAACCTACCGATACAGAGGGGAAAGTAGCCCAACGCTGGTCAGCACGGAAACGAGAAGAACCGTCACGACGGATGTTGAACTCGAACAGATAGCGTCCGTCAAAGTCGTAGTTCACACGACCGAAGTAACCCAAAGAAGACCATTCACCGCGATAGGCACCGTTGCTCTGCGTTCCCGTAGAAGTATTGACGTCAGGATTGCTGTCGCTCATCACGTCCGAACGCTTAGCCCACACATTATTATAACGATAACTCTCGCTGTTCATACCCACCATCACTTTCAGATTGTGTTTTTCGAGGAAATTAAGTGAATAGTCAGCATAAGCCGATGAAGTAATCATCGAACTGCGCTGCTGCTCACTATAAGCCCATGTCTTACCGGCAGCCAGATCGGCATCACCACCCAGCCATTGTTCCGGCACCGGATTGTTTTCCTTGTCATACAAATAAACGCGAGCCACGTTGTAAATATGCTCGTAGCTACCAGTACGCAAAGACAAGTCACCATGGATAGTCAACCCCTTCAAAGGAGTAAGAATTAAACTACCTTGTGTGAAATAGGTGTCGTCTTGTGTGTTGGAACGTCCGCCCGACGTCAGCTGCATCAGTTTCGGGTTACGGGTATAGTGCCCGTTGTTATCGTAAAGCGGCATGTTGGGATGCAACTTGGTTGTTTCGGAAAAGAAACGGTCGCCATACAGTTTCAGAAAGGTAGGCATACCGATGTCTTCACGGATGAAACGGCTGTTGAACTCCAAACGCATCCACTTGGTAATCTCGGCACTGATGCGGGCACTGGCATTGTAGCGTTTCTTGTTATCGTCCGCATAGTTCATCTGGCCGTCCTGGGCAAGGAAGGCACCCGATACATAATATTGTACCTTATCATTACCGCCCGACAGGCTCAGATTGTGCTCCTGACCGAAAGCCGTCTTGTCGATGAAGTTACGAGGCCAGTTCTGGTTGTCATTGGAGTTGGTATTGAATGCAAAGCAGTTGCCGGCCTGACTTAATGAAGGATCGGCCGTAGTCGTGATTTCACCACGCATATACTGCTGGATACGCTCCATCGTAATGTCCGAGAAGAAATGAGCCGCACCGCTACCAAAATTGTCGATGGCACGGTTGAAATATTGGGCAAAAGTATAGGCATCCAACATGTCAGGAATGTTGGTAGGACGAGACCAGCGCAAGTTGTTGGAGTAAGAAATGCTCGTCTTACCCTGTTTACCTTTCTTGGTCGTTACCAGAATCACACCAAACGGAGCACGCGAACCGTAGATGGCAGCCGAAGCGGCATCCATCAATACAGAGATGTTGTCGATGTCCTGCGGATTCAACTGGTTAATGTCACCGGCCACACCGTCAATCAAGACAAGAGGTGAGGCACTGGAACCTGTACCCAAGTTACCCGTACCACGGATATTGAAAGAAGGACTGGCATCCAGCTTACCACCAGCATCAGGCATGCTGACATTCAGACCCGGAACAACACCCTGCAAGGCCTGTCCTACTGAAGTAACGGGGCGGGATTCCAGCTTCTTGGTGTCCACCGAAGCAACGGCACCCGTCAGGTTCACCTTCTTCTGTGTACCGAAACCAACCACTACCACTTCGTCCAGCATTTGATTGTCTTCTTCCAATGTGACTGAATAGGATTTCTGCGAAGGATTGATTATAATCTCAACCTCCTTATAGCCGATATAGGAAACGGCCAAGACTCCGTTTGACGGAACATCTTTAATGGTAAACGAACCTTCCAAGTCGGTTATCACACCGTTGGAAGTGCCCTTGACAACCACACTGGCACCAATAATGGGCTCATTCTGTTTGTCTGTGACTTTACCTGTAATAGTAAGATGCTGGGCATGCATGGAAATACAACACCATAGCATCAGAAAGAAAATAAGGTTTCTTTTCATGTTTTTCCTTTTTAAAGTTAGACAATGAGGTTATTTCGATTACAAAATTAAAAGACCAACGACTAACAGGGCATACATAACCATTTCATTCAACATGCACGTTTAATACACCCCACACATTCTCTGCATTTTCACATTCAATTTTAAGAATTCATCCGCCAAACTTACCAAAAACAGCCTCTCCTGAAGAAAGGTAGAGGTACGAACAATGTAACATGTGAAATCAGAGTCTCATAAAGTAAGAAAACGGATAGGGCAGGCTCTACAATCTACCTCCGACCACAGCAAAAAAAGCAAGAGTGTCCCGACTTTTTTCACATTTCATTTCAATAAATAAGTTATTTTTTATTTCTTTGCGTTGCATAATTATAAATAAAATATGAACCTTAAGATAATCTGTACTATCTTCATCTGCCTCTGTCTACACCCGCTTCCGGGACGGGCATTCTTTGAAAAAGACCTTCATGTACTGACCATGAAGAACGGCCTTTCGGACAACACCATACACTCCATCTGCAAGGACCGTAACGGATTCATCTGGTTTAGCACACGCGATGCACTGAACCGATATGATGGTAAACAAATCAAAGTATTCCCCTTTAACCGGGCAAGTGCCAATACCTACAGCCTGAAACAAATATCAGACGACCTGCTATGCTTTGAAAGCCGGGGCAACCTCTATGCATTCGACCTGAAGAGCGAACAGTTCCTCCCCATCCGGACGGAAAACAGAGAACCCGTCAAAGCCATCGCCATAGAACCGGTGAACGACTCTATTTTCTGGATGCTAGACAACAACGAGCTGATGCTAGCCGAAAGAAGAAGCCGGCCGCAGGACGACACGGTGACCTTCCACATCGTAAAGCACTATTCGCAATGGAACAAGAAAGGCGGCACTCTGACCCGAATGTCGCTGAATCCGGACAAAAGGCATATCTGCGTGACAGACACGGATGGAAGAGTCATGATAGCCGACACGAAACGAATGGATTGCTACCAGACAGTAGACTTAGGCGTCGGCCAGCCCATGCAAATCAACCACATCCTGTATGACGAAGACGGAAATATCTGGCTCTCGACCCTTACCTACGGTCTTATACGATATAACGTAAAATCAAAGAAAACAGGACGCATGACGTACCACAACAAATACACGGCCAACCAATTGTCACATACCGACGCTTTCGGGGTGGTGCGCCTGGAAAAAAACCGCTACCTCGTCGCCACATGGAACGGATATACCCTCGTCAGCCTGAACAAGAATAACCCGGACGAAATGACCGGCAAGGTCTTCAATAACACCACTTCTTACGTGTTCCGCGACATAGAGACGCGAATGATAGCCGTTTATTATGACCCACAAGGCATCTTATGGATTGGTACAGACGGAGGAGGAATCATCTGGTCCGACTTGCGCGAACAGTTCTACAACCGGTTCTATCAGGACAGACACAACGAGATATGCTCCATCCTGAACGACGACGAAGGCTACCTCTGGCTCACGACCTTCCACCGGAGCATTCTGCGCAGTAATGCCCCTTACCGCCCGGACGAAGAACTGAATTTCAGGCCAGCAGGTAGTCCGGAGGTGCAGAAACGGAATACCGTGCTGAGCAGCACCAAAGACAAGGAGGGCAACCTGTGGTTCGGCAATGCCGACGGAACACTGAGCCGATATGACGCCCGAAACAAAAACTTCAGAATCATAAAACTGACGGACGATTCGGCAGCTGCCGGCAACTTATCAGTATGGACCCTTCTGGCCGACAAGCAGGGAAGAATCTGGGCCGGCACGCAGACAGGACTCTTTGAAGTCAATTCCTCTACCTTGACAAGTCGGCAACCCCTTCTGAAAGGTAAAGACGGCAAGCCGCTGCCCCTGCCCTGCATCCGTGCACTGGCTGAAACGTCCGACGGACACCTGTGGCTGGGAACGACCGAGGGATTGTACCGCTACAATCCTGAAACCTGCCAAACAGATACGGGCTATGAAACCGAAGTCGGTATGCCCGATCCTTCCATACGCTCCCTTCTGGCCTCAAAAAACAGTATGCTTTACATCGGCTACATGAACCGATTTGCCCTTCTATCACCCAAACAGAACCGCATTTTGCGCACCTATACAACCCAGGACGGACTATGCAACGACTTCGTAGGTTGCATCACCGAAGACGACAAAGGGAATATCTGGATAGGCTCCAACTCGGGTATCTCACGCTACGACAGGGAACAGGAACTTTTCTACAACTATTACGTATCGGGCAGCAACCGCTCTGCCCTATACTGGAAAGGCACTCTGTTCTGGGGAAACAACAAGAACCTGACTTATTTCAAGCCAGACAAAACCGACCAGTTCGAAATCCCCCCAAAGGTACTGATCACAGGTCTGGAGGTAAACGACCGGCCGGTGAGCATCAACCAGATCGTCAACGGACAGAACATCCTCCCTTACGGCATCTCCTACCTGTCCGGTATACAGCTCAGCTACAAGAACCGTAACTTCTCCCTCACGTTCTGCAACCTGTCTTACTCCAACAAACAACACACGTATGCTTACCGCCTCTATCCCTACCAGCAAGAATGGATTTACACACAGGGAGAGGAGAAGGTGTCATACACCAACCTGCAACAAGGCAAGTACGTCTTCGAAATAAAGAATGTCCACCCCGACAACGCCCCGAACGAAATAACCGCCCTGAACATTGACATTGCCCCCCACTGGAGCAACAGCGTCTGGTTCCGCTTCTGCGTGTTCGTGACAGTAGTGCTGATTGTGCTGTACATCATCAGACGATTCCGGCTGAGGGCCAAACGGCTGGAACACGAAATGCAACTGGAGCATGAGGTATTCACCGCCAATGTGGAGCGCGACAAGGAGAAACAGCTGCGCATGGAGCGCGAACGCTTCTTCACCGAGATAGCCCACGAACTGCGCACGCCGCTCACCTTGATTCTGGCTCCCCTGCAGGAACTGCTGCACACGGAAGGGCTACCAGCAAAGACCGGCCGCCAGCTCCATACCGCTTACGAAAACAGCAAGTCACTACACGCCCTGATGGACCAATTGCTGTTTGTACAGAAGATAGAATCCAACATGGTACGACTCAAGGTATCGGAAACGGACATCAACCAGCTGGTAAACAACGTATGCGACCCCTTCAAAGGTATTGCCGAGAAAGGACACTATCAGTTTTGCATCCGTCTGCTACCCGAGCCGTTAACGCTATGGGTCGATGCGGAAAAAATGGCGTCGGCCATACGCAACCTACTATCCAACGCCTTCAAGTACACCCAGCCGCAGGGTAGCGTGGAACTGACATTGGGACGCACCACCATAGACGGACACCCCTTCTGCAACATTACCGTCAGCGACACTGGAGCCGGCATCCCTCAGGAGGTAAAAAAACATCTTTTCGAACCTTTCACCACGGGAGTGAACACTCCTGTACACTCCACCCAGACGGGTATCGGGATGCGCATCGTGAAGAACATCACCGACCTGCACCATGGCTACATCAAGACAGCCGATCGCCCCGGCCACGGCACCATCATCAGCCTCTACATACCCGAAGGCAACAGACACTTCGAACCACAAAACGAAAGGGTGACTTTCGTATCTCCCCGCCGGACGGCAGACATCGCCGACGCGCCCATCATCCCGCAGACGGAAACGGGAGGCGAGGAACCGCGGAAGAAACTGCTCATTGTGGAGGACAACACCGATATACGGCAATATATAAACCATCTCTTTGAGGGCGAGTTCGCCGTTGTAGAAGGAGCCAACGGAGAGGAAGGCATCCAGCTGGCACACGAATATGCTCCCGACCTCGTCATCTGCGACATCATGATGCCCGTCAAGGACGGACTGGAGTGTTGCCGCGAATTAAAGGAATCGCCACAAACTGCTTCCATACCGGTGCTGATGCTCACCGCCAAGTCGGAAGACACAGATGTGATACACGCTTTGGGCATAGGCGCCGACGACTACATGATGAAACCCTTCAATCCCGAAATGCTGAAAACAAAGGTGCGCAGCCTCATCAGGCAACGCGAAAGGCTGAAACGGCTTTATATAGGCACGCTCAGGCTGAAGGAAGAAGAAAACGGAGAAGAGAAAGTTGAGAAGGAAGACTATTTCATCCGACAGGTGATACAGGTGATAGAAGCCAACCTGGCAGACGAGAACTTCAACGTAAAGATGCTGGCCGACCAGCTTCACATGAGCCAGCCCACCCTCTATCGCAAAATCAAGCAGCGGAGCGAACTGGCAGCTATCGACATGATCCGCAGTGTACGCATGAGCAAAGCAGCCTCACTCATCCTCGAAGACCGGTACAGCATACAGGAAATAGCCGAAATGGTAGGCTACAACGACGCGCGTACGCTACGGAAACACTTCGTGGCGCAATTTGGAGTATCGCCCTCCAAATACAGCGAACAGAATGCCGACTAACAGACCATCCGGTTATACCTGTTCTGAACCGCCATCAGACATTAAGCCCGAAGCGGCAAAGCACATATAGAAGCGTCTAAAATAACAGAAGCTACTCCAACCATTCGCATAAACAGTTAGAAATTATTAAAGTATAGGCGACTTCGAACTGAATCGCCTATTTTTTTTGCACTTTTGCGTATTGATTCAAAAAGGTTCCTTGACAAGGGACCTGATGAAAAAGCACCAACAACGGTTGTTTTACGATAGCTTTTACAAAGATGATACAAACTCAGAATCCTTTTTTTGAAAATAACCATACCCCTCATGGTACCGTTCCCTTCAACCGTATTGCCGTAGAGCACTATGCCCCTGCCATACGCGAAGGAATACGTCGCCAAAACGAAGAAATAGATGCCATTGTCTGTAATCCCGCTCCCGCCGACTTTCAAAATACAATATTGGCGTTAGAACTGTCGGGAGAATTGCTGCGCCGTGCCGAAACAGTATTCGACAATCTGCTCAGTGCCGAGACCAACGACGCCATGCAGGAACTGGCCAAGGAGCTGATGCCCCTGCTTAGCGAGCATGCCAACAACATCACACTGAACGAACGCCTTTTCGAACGTGTCAAGACGGCTTACGAACATCGCTACGACGAAGCACTGACGGCCGAACAACGGAAACTGACCGAGGATACGTACGAAGGATTTGTACGCAGCGGAGCCAACCTGCAAGGAGCCGACAAGGAGAAGTATCGCGAGCTGTCGCGCCAACTGAGTCTGCTAACCTTGCAATTCAGCGAAAACAACCTGAAGGAAACCAACGATTATCAACTGGTGCTGACAGACGAAAGCCAACTGAAAGGCTTGCCCGAAAGTGCCATCGAAGCAGCCCGGGAAACAGCCAAAGAGAAAGGACAGGAAGGATGGATCTTCACCTTGCAAGCCCCCAGTTATGTTCCTTTCCTGACTTACGCCGACAACCACGAACTACGGAGAGAGCTCTACATAGCCTACAATACGAAATGTACGCACCCTAATGACTACAATAACCTGGACATCGTCAAGCAACTGGTCAATACGCGTCTGGAAATAGCCCGACTGCTGGGATACAAGGACTATGCCTCCTACAAACTGGAACGCCGCATGGCCCAAAACAGCGCAAACGTCTATCACCTGCTTAGCCAACTGCTTGAGGCCTACAAGCCGACGGCTCTGAAGGAATATGCAGAGGTGCAGTCGCTGGCCCGTGAAGAACAAGGTGAAGATTTCGTTCTGATGCCGTGGGACTGGAGTTATTATTCGCAAAAGCTGAAAGACCGTACCTTCAACATCAACGACGAAATGCTTCGTCCCTACTTCGAATTGGAGAACGTGAAGAAAGGTGTATTCGGCCTGGCTACCCGCCTCTATGGCATCACCTTCCAGAAGAATCCGGAGATCCCCGTTTACCACAAGGACGTAGATGCTTACGAAGTATTCGACCACGACGGAAGTTTTCTGGCTGTACTCTACACCGACTTCCATCCCCGTGCTGGAAAGCGTTCGGGAGCCTGGATGACCAGCTACAAGGGACAATGGATAGATGAACAGACAGGCGAGAACAGCCGTCCGCACGTATCACTGGTGATGAACTTCACCAAACCCACACAGGAAAAGCCCGCCCTGCTGACCTTCAGCGAAGTCGAAACATTTCTGCACGAATTCGGCCACAGTCTGCACGGCATGTTTGCCAATTCTACATACGAAAGTCTGAGCGGAACAAATGTCTATTGGGATTTCGTAGAACTCCCATCCCAGTTCATGGAAAACTTTGCCACCGAAAAAGAGTTCCTGCATACTTTTGCCCGCCACTACCAGACAGGCGAACTGATTCCCGACGAACTGGTACAACGTCTGATAGATGCACGCAACTTCAATGTAGCTTATGCCTGTCTGCGGCAGGTAAGCTTCGGTTTGCTCGACATGGCCTGGTACACCCGTACCACACCTTTCGACGGTGATGTCCGCACCTACGAAAAACAGGCATGGGCCGAAGCTCAGATTCTGCCACAAGTCGAAGAAACCTGCATGAGTACCCAGTTCTCGCACATCTTTGCAGGCGGATATGCCGCTGGTTACTACAGCTACAAGTGGGCTGAGGTACTGGACGCCGATGCCTTCTCGCTTTTCAGGCAAAAAGGCATTTTCAACCCCGAAGTAGCCGCATCTTTCCGCGAAAACATTCTCTCGAAAGGTGGAACCGAACACCCTATGACCCTTTACAAGCGTTTCCGCGGACAAGAACCTACGATTGAGGCATTATTAATAAGAAACGGAATAAAAAAAGAATGCTAATGAAAAGAAAATCATTGTATATTTGTCACTTGTTGCTAATGCTGGCACTGATTCCCGTCTTCAGCGGTTGCAATACCGAAGACGATCTTATCCGAATCTTTACCGGAAAGACATGGAAGATGAGTCGGATTACCATAGAAGGAAAAGAAAATGAACAGTTCGGAGCCATCGTATGGGACTCGGAAGCTGCCTACAACCAAAGCATCGAACTCCTGAAGGCTGAAAGCAACTTCACCGTCGTCTTCGAGGGAATTGAAGTGAACGGAGAACTGAGCGGAAACAATGTTACTGTCAATGGAGTCAAAGTAAAAAATGCCACAGGTACCTGGACGGCTGACGGCAAAAACGGTAACATCAGTCTGAACCTGAAAATTTCAGCTTCCGAGACCGATCCGCTTGCCAAAGAATTCATCAAAGGCATGCAAAACGTATTCAAATACGAGGGCGACGAGAACCAAATCACCCTTTATTATAAAGAAGGCCAGACAACCTGTCTGATAGGATTTGCAAAACAATAAGAACGATATGGACAACTCAGAAAACGAAAAACAGATAGCTTTGGACAGACGCTACATACGCATGGCAAGCATTTGGGCCGAAAACTCCTATTGCAAGCGTCGCCAGGTAGGTGCGCTCATCGTCAAGGACAAGATGATCATTTCGGATGGTTACAACGGCACTCCTTCCGGCTTCGAGAACGTATGCGAAGACGAGAACAATATTACCAAGCCTTATGTGCTTCATGCCGAAGCCAATGCCATCACCAAAATAGCCCGCTCCAACAACAGTAGCGACGGAGCTACCATGTACGTCACCGCCTCGCCCTGCATCGAATGTTCCAAGCTGATCATCCAGGCCGGCATCAAGCGGGTGGTGTACTCCGAGAAATACCGCCTTGAGGACGGACTCGATCTGCTCAAACGGGCAGGCATCGAAGTTGTCTACATCCCCATTGAAAATGAACAGAGCTAACTATTTATATTAACCACTAATCATTTACTAAAAATACATGAGTACAAAGAATTCATCCCGCTTCATGCCGCTCGTCATAGCTGTCTGCGTGGTAGTGGGCATTCTTATTGGAACATTCTATGCCAAGCATTATGGCGGAACAAAGCTTGGCATCATCAACGGTTCGTCCAACAAGCTTAATGCCTTGTTGCGGGTAATCGACGACCAGTATGTAGATACCGTCAACATGACAGACCTGGTCGAAAAGGCCATGCCTCAGATTCTGGCCGAACTGGATCCCCACTCCACCTACATCCCTGCACAAAAGCTGGAAGAAGTCAACTCCGAACTGGAAGGCAGCTTCAGTGGCATTGGTGTACAGTTCACCATTCAGGAGGACACGATTCATATCAACAGTGTCGTTCCTGGTGGTCCGTCGGAGAAAGTTGGCCTGATGGCTGGCGACCGCATCGTCATGGTGAACGACAGTCTTTTTGTCGGTAAAGGACTGACCAACGAAAAAGCCATGCGCAACCTGAAGGGCCCTAAAGGCACCACCGTCAAGCTGGGTATCAAACGAGCCTCTGAAAAAGAATTGCTCGACTTCACCATTACCCGTGGCGACATTCCGCAAAACACCATCGATGCCGCTTACATGATCAACGATAAGTTTGGCTACGTGCAAATCAGCAAATTCGGACGTACTACACACGTTGAACTGCTCAATGCCATCGCACAGCTCACCCATAAGGATTGCCAGGGACTGATTATCGACTTGCGCGACAACACCGGAGGCTACATGGAAGCCGCTACCCGCATGGTCAACGAATTCCTGCCCGAAGGCAAACTGATTGTTTACACCCAGGGACGCAAATATCCGCGCATGGAAGAATATGCCAACGGAACAGGCAGTTGCCAGAAGATGCCGATTGTGGTGTTAGTCAACGAAGGTTCTGCTTCGGCAAGCGAAATCTTTGCCGGTGCCATACAGGATAACGACCGCGGTACCATTGTAGGCCGCCGCTCGTTCGGAAAAGGACTGGTACAACAGCCTATCGACTTCAGCGACGGTTCGGCCATCCGTCTGACTATTGCCCGCTACTATACCCCGTCGGGTCGCTGCATCCAGCGTCCTTACGAGAACGGAAACAACAGCGAATACGAAATGGACTGGATCAACCGTTACGAACATGGCGAGTTCTTCTCGAAAGACAGCATCAAGCTCGATGAAGCCCAGAAATATTACACCACCCTCGGACGTCCTGTTTATGGTGGTGGAGGTATCATGCCCGATGTATTCGTACCGCAAGACACGACTGGCGTATCTTCCTATCTGATAGAAGTAAGCAACAAGGGCTTGATTCTGCAATTCAGCTTCCAGTATAGCGACCGCAACCGCAGCAAACTGAGCGAATGCGAAAACGAGGACGAGATGTATCAGTATTTACGCCGTCAAGGCATTGTAGACCAATTCATCCGCTTTGCCGACTCCAAGGGTGTGAAACGCCGTAACCTCCTCATCCATAAATCTCATAAGTTGCTGGAAAAGAGTCTTTACGGTAACATTATCTATAATATTCTGGGCCGTGAACCTTACATCCGCTACCTCAACCAGAGCGATGCAACGGTTAAGACTGCATTGGAAATACTGGAAAAAGGCGAAGCATTCCCTAAAGCTCCCGCCCCAACGCCTCTAAACGAAACGGACAATGAAGGAAAAGAAAAAAGAACTGCGCAGGCAGATAGCTTTGTTGAAGACGCAACACAGCTCTTCCGCTACGCAGCAGTCTGCTGAAATCATGGCCGCCCTTGAAGACCATCCGGCCTTCAAGGCAGCCCATACCATATTATTGTATCACTCGCTGAAAGACGAAGTAGATACCCACAATTTCATCCGGAAGTGGAGCCGCTACAAGCGGATACTGCTTCCGGCAGTTGTAAATGACGACCTGGAACTGCGCCAGTATACTGGTCCCGACGATCTGACCGTCGGCAAATATGGCATCGAGGAACCTTCGGGCACTCCTTTCTGCGACTACGACGCCATCGATCTGATTATTGTACCCGGTGTAGGCTTCGACCGTCAGGGCAACCGGCTGGGACGAGGCAAAGGCTACTACGACCGCCTGCTGCCCCGCATACCGTCGGCCTATAAGATAGGTATCTGTTTCCCCTTCCAATTAGTAGAAGAAATTCCAGCGGAACCTTTTGATATCCGCATGGACGAAATCGTAACAAAAGAATGAAAACAAATTATCACACCCACACCACCCGCTGCCAGCATGCCACAGGAAGCGATGAAGAATTTGTATTGAGCGCCATCAAAGGCGGGTTTCAGGTACTCGGTTTTTCCGACCACACTCCCTGGAAATACCGTACCAATTATGTATCAAATATCCGTATGTTGCCCGACGAACTTCCCGGATACGTGGAAAGCCTGCGTGCCTTGCGCGAAAAATACCGCGATCAGATAGACATCAAGATAGGACTGGAATGCGAGTATTTTCCCGAATACATTTCGTGGCTGAAAGAACAGGTCAAGGAATACAAGCTGGATTACCTGATATTCGGCAACCACTTCTATCACACGGATGAAAAGTTCCCCTACTTCGGACGAAATACCAACAACCACGACATGCTCGACCTGTACGAGGAAAGTGCCATCGAAGGCATGGAAAGCGGACTGTTCTGCTGCCTGGCTCATCCCGACCTCTTCATGCTGTCTTACCCCGAATGGGACCACCACTGCACCACTATCAGCCGACACATCTGCCGAGCCGCTGCCCGACTCAACATTCCGTTGGAGTATAACATCAGCTATGCCTCATACAACGAAATGCACGGAACCGAATCGTTCCCCCATCCCAAGTTCTGGCATATCGCAGCTGCCGAAGGATGTACGGCCATCATCGGAGTAGACGCTCACGTCAGCAAGTATCTGGAAGAACAGAAATACTACAACCGTGCCATCGAAGAACTTAAAGAGCTAAAGATCAAAACAATCGATAAACTTCTGTAAGTTCTTTCCGCTACAGCATGGAGGGGAACAGACTACCCCTCCATCATTCTCCACGCCATCGGCAGCGAAGCTACAATATCGCCGGCAGTCATACCGGTTTCACCTTGTTTGCGGGCTGCGATGTCACCAGCCAGACCGTGCACATAGACACCCAGTCGCGCGGCAGTTTCCGCATCGTATCCCTGTGCAAGCAAAGCAAGCAACACTCCGGTCAGCACATCACCGCTGCCTCCCGTAGCCATACCCGGATTTCCGGTCGTGTTGAACCAGCATTGTCCCGACGGAGATATAACAGCCGAATAGGCTCCTTTCAGTACAATGTGCACATCGGCTGTCCGTGCCAGTTCACGGGCTTTCATCAGCCTCTCGTACGAGTTCTGACATTTCCCCACCAAACGCTCCAGCTCTTTGGGATGCGGAGTCAGGATGCTTCCTTTGGGCAGATGTCCCAGATAGCTGCGGTGCTCGCCCAGCAGGTTCAAGGCATCGGCATCGACTACCATCGGCACCTGACAGGATTCAATCTGATCAATCAACGCATTCTCCGTCTCGGGCGATTTTCCCAGACCGGGACCGATACCTACAGCCTGATAGTCGTCGGTATCCGTTGCGCCGGAGAAGCACGTCTCGCTGAAGTCTATCTCCGTCATGGCTTCGGGCACGGAAGTCTGCACGATGAAGTTGTTGCAGAAAGGTACATGCACCGTCAGCAATCCTACTCCCGAACGCAAGCAGGCCTTGGCTGCCAACACCGATGCACCGGCCATCCCCTGCGAACCGGCTATCAGCAAAGCACGGCCGAAGTTGCCTTTATGCGCAAACTTGTCACGCGTTTTCAGTCGCCAGTTCACGTCGTCCGGTTCGGTCAGATAATAATCGGTAGTCATTTCGTCGATGGCTTCTTCACTCAGCCCGATGTCTAGTCTCTCCCACTCGCCTACATACGGTGCATTCTCGGCAAAGAGGAAAGCCAGCTTGGGCAACTGCAACGTCAGCGTCACATCGGCACGGACAATGCAGGAAGCCACGTTATAGGAATTGTCTTCGCCCATCAGGCCCGAAGGAATATCGATGGCCACCACTTTCGCCGGCGAAGCATTAATGTACTTCACCACAGCAGCAAAGCCGCCGCTCAAAGGCTTGTTCAGACCACTGCCAAACAGACCATCAATCACTACATGGTCTTCCGTCAGCTGGGGCGGCACAAATTGGGAAGTAATTTCGTGAAACACAATACCGGCCAGTCCGCCCAACCGTTCCTTGTTCGCTTCACAATCCGGCGAAAGCTGTCCTTTGGTATTGAACAGATATACTTCAATGCTATATCCCTGTCCGGCCAACAGACGAGCCACCGCTAGTGCATCACCTCCGTTGTTACCCGGTCCAGCGAACACAACGAAAGGTGTGTCGACGTCGTCCCAACGTTCCGCAATGGCTTTTGCCAATGCATTGGCAGCCCGTTCCATCAGGTCGATGGAATCTATCGGTTCATTTTCTATCGTATATGCATCCAGTTGCTTGATGCTTGTTGTAGGAAAAATCTTCATATCGTTTGCTATTTTGCAACAAAGATAAAAGTTTAATTCAAGATTTGCTATCTTTGCCCAAACCCTAAATGAATATATCATGAAGATTTTCTTTACCTACCGCTATCTGGCACTCCTATTCATCTTGCTCTGCACTCCTCGCCTGCAAGCCTCGGAAGCCGACACCGTACGCATTCGCGAAACCCGTATTCCTGTCCTCATCGACCGCTCGGACAACGAACTGTTCTACTTGCGCATCGATGCCCGCCACTGTAAAACGCTGGAAGAAGTAACCGTGGACTTCGGTTCACAAGTCAACCTGAACGAGATTGTAGCCCTGAAACTGTATTATGCCGGTACGGAAGGTGTACAGCGCGAAGGCAAAACATTCTATGCCCCTGCGGCATACCTGTCGCGCAACAATCCGCTCTATACCCGCAAAGCCAATCCGTCATATTCGATACTGGCAGCTACGGTTACCTCACCCGACAGAACCGTTACGCTGAAGGCAGCGCAACCCTTATATCCGGGCATCAACTATTTCTGGATCAGCCTGCAGCTGAAACCCGATGCTTTACTGACTTCACGCATATCCGCCACCGTCAGTTCGGTCAAGACCGATGCGGGTACAGCTCCTTTGCAATACGCACTGCCCTCGCCGCAACAACACTTTACGGGCATTGGTGTACGCCATGCAGGCGATGACGGCGCAGCTGCCTACCGCATTCCGGGCATTGTCACCAGCAACAAGGGAACCTTGCTCGGTGTGTACGACATACGCTACAACAACAGCGCCGATCTGCAGGAACATATCGACATCGGCCTCAGCCGTAGCACAGACGGCGGACAGACATGGGAAAAGATGCGCGTCCCCATGAGCTTCGGCGAATACGGCCATCTGCCGAAAGCCCAGAACGGCGTAGGCGATCCTGCCATCCTGGTAGACCGTCAGACGGGTACCATCTGGATTATGGCTGCCTGGACACACGGTATGGGCAACCTCCGTGCCTGGTTCAACTCGGGCCAAGGAAACGAACTGAACGAAACGGGCCAACTTATGCTGACTCGCAGCGACGATGACGGGAAGACATGGTCGGCTCCCATCAACATTACTTCTCAAGTAAAAGATCCCGAATGGTTCTTCCTGCTCCAAGGACCCGGACGAGGCATATCCATGGAAAACGGCACGCTGGTCTTTGCCGGCCAGTACATCGGTGCCGACCGCATTCCCTGCGCCTGCATCATCTACAGCGAGGACCACGGCCAGACATGGCACATCAGTCAGCCGGCACGCAGCAACACCACCGAAGCACAGGTTGCAGAGGTAGAGCCCGGTGTACTGATGCTGAACATGCGCGACAACCGTGGCGGAAGCCGCGCCGTAGCCATTACCCGCGACATGGGGCGCACGTGGCAGGAACATCCGTCGTCGCGCAAGGCACTGATCGAGCCGGTCTGCATGGCCAGCCTCATCCATGTGCCTGCTGCCGAAAACGTACTGAACCGTGACCTGTTGCTCTTCTCCAACCCCAACAGCACCAAGAACCGCAACATGATTACCCTGAAAGCCAGCCTGGACGGTGGACTGACCTGGCTGCCTCAGCATCAGGTACTGCTGGATGAAGGTGGCGGCTGGGGCTACTCCTGCCTCACCATGATCGACCGCGAGACGGTAGGTATCTTCTACGAAAGCAGCACGGCCCACATGCTGTTCCAAGCTATCAAACTACAGGAAATCATCAAGGAATAAAAAACTGGCAGGCGGATGAAACCACCCATTTCCAAAGGGCTTCATCCGCCTGCCTCACAAGTATTTTAAACGGCATTTGCACAACCCGTGAGAGACACTTGCACGGCTCACGAGAGACACTTGCACGGCTCACGAGCAACACAAGTGTGGAACAAACCCCTCGCCAGAAAGGCTTCCGGACAGGTCAGTTGATGATAATCTGACCGCTGGGATAACGGTATTTCGTATTCTTTTTCTGCTTCACAATGCCCAACATCAGTGTTATCAGTCCGACACGTCCCACAAACATCAGTACCACTATGAGTAGTTTGCTACCGTCATGCAACAGCGGGGTCAGATTCAGGCTCGAACCTACCGTACTCAGCGCAGATACACACTCGAAGGTAACCGCCAGCAACGAATGTTCCGGCTCAAGCATGCTGATAATGAAGACGAACAGAAACAGAATGGCAAACGACAGCACCACCGTGGCATTCGACCGACGGATAGAGTCGGACGACAGTTCGCGACCAAACACTTCCACTCGCTCCGTACCTCGCAATACCGCCACCAGATTCAACACGACAACCGCAAAGGCGTTCACTTTGATACCGCCAGCCGTCGACTGCGAGCCACCGCCCACCCACATCAGCAACAGGTAGATCAGCAGCGACTGTACACCCAGCGTAGTCAGGTCCACACTGACAAAACCCGCCGTACGTGGACACACGGCATTAAAGAAAGCATGCGTCAGCTTGTCGCCCACCGGCATTCCGGCAAAAGCACCGTTCCACTCCAGCACCGCAATGGCAACCGTACCCACTACCAACAGCAACAGGGTAACGATCAGCACAATCTTCGTATTCAGATTGTACAAATGATAGAAACGGCGGCCATCCCATTCACCCCTGCGAATAAAATGCCACAAACGGCGCACGTAGTGTAGCAGAATATCTTTGAAATTCACCAGAATCGGGAAGCCGATACCTCCCAATATAACAAGGAAAGATACGTAGATATACAGTGGATTGTGTCCCGACATCAGTACCGGATTACCCAAATTGCCGGGCAACGTTGAGAAACCGGCATTGCAGAAAGCCGAAATGGAATGGAAAGCCGAAAAAGCCAGTTCCTCCTCCAACGTCATGCCCAACGTGCCGTGGATGTCGCTCCAGATGGCCAGCATTCCCGCTCCCTCTATCGCCAGCGTAAAGCCCAGAATGTAGACCAGCGTCGTCAGCAACGAGTTCAGCGAGTCCGAACTCACCATATCGCGCACCACCAGCTGATTGTAGAGCGACGTATTGCCCATGAAGAACATCGCAAAGAAACTGGTCAGCGTCATCACGCCCAAACCGCCAATCTGAATCAGGATAATGATAACCACAAAACCAGCCGGCGTAAACGTCGAAGCCACGTCGACCGAAGTCAGTCCCGTGACACACACCGCACTGGTAGATATAAACAGCGAGTCGACCCACGAAATGCCATCCACCGTACATCGGGGAAGCATCAGCAGCCCCGTCCCTATCAGCACGATTATCAGGAAACTGACTGCCAGTATCAACGAAGGGTTGGTGCGCCGGCCCAGCAAGCGCACCATTCCGTTGGACAACGTCAGTAACGACAGCAAAAGCAGCAGCACCAGCCGGTAGCCTTTCCCGTGAAGGAAATTCCAGAAGTCCAGAATCCCTCCTTCCACCTCGGGCCGATGAAAAATGACAGGCACCAGCGTCAGATACAGCAGCCCGGTCAGCACCCACGTCAGTTTGCTGAACGTTCGCCGCGTATCCTTGTATTCGAGCAGAATGTGCAGCGTGACATCCACCAGAAACACAATCCAGACGCCATGATACAGGCGGTTCACCTGCTGTGCTTCTTCGGCAGTAATGGTAAATCCATGCTCGTACACTACTCCTATAATCAGCAGTAACGAAGCCAGATAGGTAAGCGAAGTAAATATATTCAGAACGATCCGCACATACGGATGAATCCACTTATTCTGATAGAGCAGATACTTATGATAGATCTTCATCTTGATGCCTGTTAAAGAAACGCGGCAAACATATACAAATAAACCAATATGGGCAAAAAAACAAGAAAAAAAGATAGCGTTCTAAAAATAATAACTACATTTGGGCAGTAATTATTAAATATTTTAACCACTATGAGCAACAAAACAAAAAGATTCATCCTCCCGGAAGAAGAAATACCCCACTACTGGTACAACATACAGGCTGACATGGTGAACAAACCGATGCCCCCGCTGAACCCTGCTACCAAGCAACCGCTGAAGCCCGAAGACATGTACCCCATCTTTGCCGAAGAGCTTTGCCGGCAGGAACTGAACCAGACCGATGCCTGGATTGAGATCCCTGAAGAAGTGCGCGAAATGTACAAATACTACCGCAGCACACCGCTGGTACGTGCCTACGGACTGGAAAAAGCCCTCGGTACTCCGGCTCACATTTACTTCAAGAACGAGAGTGTCAGTCCCATGGGCTCGCATAAGCTGAACTCCGCCATCCCGCAGGCCTACTACTGCAAAAAGGAAGGCGTGACCAACGTCACCACCGAGACGGGTGCCGGACAATGGGGTGCCTCGCTAGCCTACGCCGCCCGTCTGTTCGGCCTCGAAGCTGCTGTCTACCAGGTGAAGATCAGTTACGAGCAGAAGCCCTACCGTCGTAGCATCATGCACACGTTCGGCGCACAGGTTACAGCTTCTCCCTCCATGTCCACCCGTGCCGGAAAAGACATCCTGACTGCCCATCCCAACCATCAGGGCTCACTGGGAACAGCCATTTCCGAGGCCATCGAACTGGCCCGCACCACTCCCAACTGTAAGTACACGCTGGGCTCCGTGCTGAGCCACGTCACCCTGCACCAGACCATCATCGGTCAGGAAGCTGAAAAGCAGATGGCCATGGCCGGCGAATATCCCGACATGGTGATCGCCTGCTTCGGCGGAGGCTCCAACTTCGGAGGTATCGCCTTCCCCTTCATGCGGCACAACATCCTTGAAGGAAAGAAAACCCGCTTCATTGCTGCCGAACCCGCCTCTTGCCCCAAACTGACACGAGGCAAATTCCAGTACGACTTTGGCGACGAAGCCGGTTACACCCCACTGCTGCCCATGTTCACACTGGGACACAACTTTGCCCCGGCCAACATACATGCAGGCGGTCTGCGTTACCACGGTGCCGGTGTCATCGTATCGCAACTGCTGAAAGACGGACTGATGGAGGCTGTAGACATCCGGCAACTGGAATCGTTTGATGCCGGCGTACTGTTTGCACAGGTCGAAGGTATCATCCCGGCTCCCGAATCGTGCCACGCCATTGCCGCCGCTATCCGCGAAGCCAACAAGTGTAAGGAGACAGGCGAAGAGAAAGTCATCCTGTTCAACCTCTCCGGACACGGACTTATCGACATGGCCTCGTACGACAAATATCTGGCTGGCGACCTGATCAACTACGAACTCACCGACCAGGATATCCAGAAAAACCTGGATGAAATAGGAGATTTGGCTTAAAAAAGCATGAAAGAAGTATTCTATAAAAGAGTCCACTTTAAAAAGCGATATTTTTATCCTCTTCCATTAACAACGGAAAAACATCTAATATATAACTCGGAAAAATTTTAAAGTGGGCTCACTAATAATTATAACCATGAAAAACACTATCAAACTCCTTATTAAACGAATATGCATTTATTTTGCTTCAGCAACAACCTTCTGGTTCATCGCTTGCCAACCTGAAGGCTTACCTTTAAAAGTAGAAAATAAAAACTTTTCCAAATTAATGGTCACACGCACATTATCAGAAACGGGAACACCCAATGATTTTTTTTATTATTCAGATACCACAAGATTCGGACGCCTCATCCCAGCTTTACAACACATAGACTCCATTACTCCCTTTGTAAAAGCCTTTAAACAGACTTATGGCTTGCCTCTTTGGGAATGCTCATGGTTAGAAAAAGTGAAAATGGAAACATTTGCTTCGTACCTGTACTAACAAACAACAATATTCAAAAAATTACAATTGTATGGGTATTTGCTGAAACAAAAGAGCTAATTTCATACGCAGTTTTTCGTTTATCAAATAATCCAAATAGCAGTGAATGGAAATTCTTATCTGACTTTATGACCTACCGAGTATTTGGAGCAAATAATGAGTTGGGCATTATATTGAAACCTATCAACTCATCACAAACACGTATGACTACCCCTGTCGTAGTAACCACCTGCAATGCGATTTATACCGGCTCGGGAGGCATTTTGGAATATCAATATACAGATTGTTTCGACCATGTGTTTTGGATAGAAGAACCTGAGAATTGGAACAAGTATCCAGATCCGGGAAGTGGTGAACTGCCTGGTGGTGATGGAAACGTAAGAGGAAGTGGAAGTAGCTCTAACGAATTCATTATTGGCGGCTCAGGCAACAATGAACAAAAAAAATCCGAAGAGCCCAAAAATCCAGCCAGTACACCTTGTGGAAGAGCAGAGAGGATGTCACTTGACCAGGCATTGAATCAGGCCGTACAGAATTTATTCAACGATATACAAAGTTATCGCAGTGGAGACACTGAAAAAGGATGGATAAAGACTAACGAAGGAAAATATATTTTTCCATCCATTATGGAAGAAGGAAAAGCAAAATATAACGAGGCAAACATAGTTGGTTTAAAAATCACAGAACAATACCACAGCCATCCTACTGGAAGTTGCATTCCTTCTTGGTCAGATTTGGAAATGTTAGCCTATCGCTACAATCACGGACAAATTGATGTGGAAAACTTTTCTTATGGAATTGTCAGCGACATGGGGTGCATCTCATTGGTAATAATAAATGAAGAAAACTTTGCTGAATTTGTAAATGGAATACAAAATGATAACTTTCATGAAGCCTATGATGCAATGACAAGAAAGCCCAATACCTATGGAATTAATACAGCCATATCCAAATTTATTGATTTTTTAAAAGAGATGCAATCCGGCATAAGTATCATATTCAATATGCCTATCTATGATACTGAGACTGATAGCATGATATTAGAAAATGAATGGTACCCGAGGGACAGCAACGGAAATGCAGAACCAAAAGATGTATTTTGCCTGATATAAAACTTAATCTATATGAAACGTTTATTCTTATTTTCAGCCTTAGCATTTATTTACCTAAATGTTTTTTCCCAATCACATTATGATGCTTTTGTAGGAACTTGGGTCTATGAAAAAAATGATACGGTATTTAAAATCAAATTGCAGAAAGGAATTTTTAAATATTACAAAGAAAAATCCTTAGAAGCACTTTTTGGAGGATACTCTTTGAGCGTAAAAGGGGAACTGATAGATAATTACATCCGACCGATTTCCATTGTATATAACTCTAAGACTAAAGAAATGCCTAATCATGGAATTTACATTTGGGCATTAAGCGATCCTAAAGTCCCCAACTATGCAGAATTTACTTTTTTTGATATGAAAAAGAAACATGCTTTTGGGGAAGGCTTACCATGCAACCAAATGGTATTACTTTCGCCAGTTTCCCTGCATTGGAAACTTAACGAAAAAGAGGGCGTATGGATGACTTTAGAAGGCGAGCAATTTGATGATGAACAAGCTCGTCGAACAAATGAAGAAATGAAACTTCGCGGCTTCTCCGTACCTGATGACGTTATTATGATAAAAGAAGAATAAGATATTCAATGTTACATGCATATCAGCCAAACCGAAAAGCATGAAAGAAATACGGGTTACAAGCATCGGTTAAGCGTTTCTGCAAACTTCTGCATTCCGCCTTTCCCCGATACTTGTAACCCGTAACAAATTATCTACAGCGACCGTTCAGGTCATCTGTTCTTCTGTTGTGGAAATGGTTTTCTGTCTTTGCTATCAGGACGCATATCTTTCCGCATTCTGTTACCATCGTGCTTCTTCTCCATCTGATAGATCTTTTCAATCTGCTTGGGCGATAGCACCTTGCGGAATTCAGTATAATACTTTTCCTGTAAGTCCAGCATCTTGCGGCTGTGGGCAAAACGATCCTTGATGCGCTGTTCTACTTCAGCGTCGGTCAGCATTTCTTTCTTTGCACCAGGCTGTTTGCCTGCTTCGGCCTTATCCTGCTTCATCTGTTTCCATGCCTCTGCTCTGCATTCGCGCAAATCTTTCAGATATTGAGTATAGACAGGCGTAAACTTGGCAGTTGTAGCATCATCCAGCGCCAAAGCTTTCACAATGCGGTTGGTTTGCATCTCCATCATCTGCTCGGGAGTGAAACGCGGCTTCTTCTTCGTACGGTCCGCTTGTTGTTGAGCAAACAATGAAACTTGGCTTCCTGCTACGAGGAGTGCAATAAACAGATAAACGATTCTTGTCTTCATAAGTCTTCTTTTTTTAGTTTATAATCATTTTCGTGGTTCATCTCCAGAGAATTTCCGTATACATCACATTAGAACTCGGAAAAAGGAAAAAGTAAAAAAGAGAAGACACACATTTTGTATTAATTAACGCGGCATTTAACAAAAAAGCCTCTGTAACGACCATGGCTACAGAGGCTCTTAAATAGCTTATTCAATTTTCACAATCACCAGAAACGGTTGCGTTCGGCACTGTATTCCAAGCCTACAGCTTTCAGTTTACGGATGATGTGTTCTTTGTCTACATTCATATCCTCGCAAAGAGCATCCAGCGAAGGATAGAAATCACGTAATTTCATGTTGATGAAGCTATACAGCATCATCGGTTCTTCGGGTAATTCCATTTGCTTCAATCTTTTTTAGTTACTAATACCGCCGCAAAGATAGTTGTTTCTGCAATATAGGAAGTTGATTTTAATCATTTTTTCGTCCGATTCTTCCGTAATCGGTTGCATAAGTTCAATTGAAAGCACCTGGTTTTCGTTGACTTACAATGACATAGATAACAACCGGAGCACCTATCACAGGAGTAACTGCATTCAGCGGAATAACTCCCGCTTCGCCCGGTAGTACGCACAACAAGTTACAGATCAAAGCCACAGCAGACCCGCAAAGAATGGTTACGGGAAGCAGCGAATTGTGATTGGAAGTACCCAGAATAAGCCGGGCCACATGAGGAACGGCCAGCCCGATGAACGAAACCGGGCCGCAGAATGCCGTAGTAATAGCCGTCAGCACACCGGTAACAATCAGCAGCCAATTACGTACACTACGGATATTGATTCCCAGATTTTCGGCATAACGGTCGCCCAGCAGCAAAGCGTTCAGCGGCTTGATGAGCAGCAGTGACCCGATCAGCCCCAGCACCGTGACCGAAGCAAATGCCGGCATCTGTTGCAAGGACACACCGCCAAAGTTACCCATTCCCCAAATCATATACGACTGTACGCCCTCGGCCGTAGCAAAGAAGTTGAGCAGCGAAATGACCGACGAAGCAATATAGCCTATCATAATACCCGCTATCAGCAGCATCACATTGCTGCGAATCAGTGTAGACAGAAACAGAATAAGAGCCATGATCGTCATGGCACCCACAAAAGCACCGGCCAGTACCGAAAAGAAGCCCGACAGACTGAACGTGCCGGCCGAAATACTCCCGCCGAACAGCAGCATGACACATGCCACGCCCAGACTGGCTCCTGTATTGATTCCCAGAATGGAAGGGCCTGCCAGCGGATTCTTGAAAGCCGTCTGCAACATCAGTCCGCATACCGCCAGCGCTCCTCCGCACAACAAGGCTGTAAGTGCCTGAGGCAAACGCGATTCCCACAGGATGAAGCTCCAGCTTGCTTTCCCGGCCTCGCCTCCCGAAAGGATACGGAATACTTCGCCGGCAGGAATAGATACAGACCCCACCAGCAAATTAACGATAAACAGAAGTACTATCAGGACTCCCATTCCCAAACCATATTTCCAACCTTTCGACATAAGCTTTTTTAAAGAGTTATAAGGAGTGAAAGGAAGTTATTACTTCGCTTTGCACCGTTAGAAGTTAAAGGCCAATAGTATAGACTCTGAATAGAGAAGCATTGGACAATAACTCCTGAAAGTTTCATGCTACTATTCTTTCAGCTTGCAAAAATAGCGCAAACCGCCCAAACTGCCCAATTCCGGATGAAGAATCTGAATCAGGTCGGACAGCAGATAATCCGGATGAAACGGAGTTTCTTCGTAATAGGGCACCTTATCTGTATTGCATCCGTACACCGAACGTTCCTTGAATGCCTTGAAACCGGTATAACCGATATAATCGGCCTGTAGGTCGGCGTATGTCATATCCCGGTCACGATTGTACTTGATAACCCACACATCGGCATCGCCAGCCTTGTCGAAAACAGTTTCGAAAGCCAAGGGAACAGAACCGCTATGCTTGTCGTCTGCGAAAGCATAACGCCCGCACGCATCGGCAAACAGACGCCCTATCGTGCTGTGTCCACCCGGCACATACCAAGCCGATCCGCTCTTCAGTTCGCTCAGGATGGACAAAGAAGTAGAAGAACTTCGGGCTTTCTGCTTCAATTCCTGATAGCGTTTGTCCACTTCGGCAAACAGGCTGTCGGCCTCGGCTTCGGCACCAAACAGCAAACCATAGAAGCGCATCCACTCGGCACGTCCCAAAGCAGACGTCTCCATATAGTCGGCGCATTCGATAAGGGGGATGTTCAGCTTCTCTACCCGTCCGTAGCCGCCACTGTTCTCGAAAGGCGACAGCAGGATGGCATCGGGATGCAAGTCGATAATCTTTTCCATATCCGGATTCATGCCATCGCCACAATCAGCTATTTTTCCAGCTGCTACCCGTTCGTGTATGGCAGCCAAGCGAATGTACTTCAGGTCGCACACTCCCCCAATGGCACTGCCTGTTCCCAGCTCTTCCAGCAGGGCACAATGTACGGACGAGTAAATGACAGACTTCTTCAACGGCGTACGCACTACGGTACCTTCCGGCAGTTGTTCCGGCAGCTGCTCTGTCTCGGGCACCAGTACATAGGTGTGCAAGGTACGCAGCGTGTCCCACGGATTGCGCAGCGTAGCCACTGTATAGCCCGGGTAAGATATCAGTGTCAGATTCTCGGCATAGCGCAAAGCGATGGTGTCACCACCATCAGCGAAAGAAGCCTTGCCCCTTCCTCCACACGAGGAAAGGAGCAAGGCTACCAGACAAAATACAGCCCAATCGGCAAAGTTTTGTTTCATAATCGGTTCAATACAGATGAAATATTAATCATTCTCAACGAACAGGACTGAATTGGGGTTAATACCACCCGCATCAAAGGTTTCCATCAGATTTCCTTCTCCGTCGAAACGATAGATGGTACCGTTGGTCACATAATCGGTCAGTCCGACATAGATTTCTTCTGTTTCTTCGTCCATCTCAAGCAGATAAACATTTCCGCTACCCAGTTCAGCCGGAGCGTTCTTCAGGAACGATGTATTCTCTACCTGTCCTGTCTGCATGTTGTAAGTGAAGTAAGTATTGACAGTTGTAGCATTCCAGTTTTCATCATAAGTTGTATTGGAATACAATACATACAGACGGTCGTTCTTTCCTTCTGTAATTTTCGAAGCATTGCCGATGACACTCACACTGTTGTCGCTCGGATTGATTACCTGCAAAGTAGGCTGAACCATTCCGTAATCGCCACGCGAAATCAGGAAAATCTTATCATCGATTTCTTTCAGTATCTCCGGATTGATTGTAACCTCCAGTGAACGGTCCAGTTGCATACTGGCAGCGTCAATCACCAATACTTCTGTATGATAAACATATCCTCCGTCATATTTATAAGCGTTGGCTACATACAGTTTACCGTTATGCTCTGCAATGCCTTCCAAGTTGTCGCCACCCTTGAACGAAGCAACTTCTTCCAGTGTAGTGGCATCCAGTTTGCTGACTTTACCGCCATATTGAGTCACATATACATAACCGTCTTCAACAACCAGATAACGCGGAGCACCCTCGCTTGCATCAAACGAATGGCGTACCTGCTCTACACAATTACGGTCCATACGCACCACATTCTTCGAACCAGATACGACACAATACAGATTCCCATTTTCCTCGTCAAAAGACATTGCCGTATCGCCCAGCCCGAACTGATTTTGAGTATAGAAGAAGTTTCCTACAAAATCGGATGCACCCGACGGTGAGAAACGGGCAATTCCGGAATTGTTGTAACCACCCATTCCCTCATAAAGGATATAAGCCACACGCGAAGCAGTTTCTTCTCCATCCGGTTCACCGTTATCGTTATTATCATCGTCGCACGACACCATGGCAGCTCCCATCATCAGCAGGCAGGCCATACTCCAAAAATAATCTTTCAAATGTTTCATCTTCTTGTTCTATTTTTATAATAATTCAATAACATTAAAATTCGACAGTAGCCGACAGTTTCCACGAACGTCCCGGCATGGGATAATACTTGATCACTTCATACTGTTTATTCGTCAGATTCAGCAAATCGGCTTGCAAAAACAGGCTCCATCCCTTGAAAGAGAACTTCCTTGTCAGGCTTGCCGAATGCTCCAGATAGCCGTCAATCTTGTTTTCGGGCAAGTTTTGTGAGAGGTAATAACGCTTGCCCACTCCTATCAGCGTGTACCCCACCGAACACCACGGCAATTCCAACACCGCCGAAGCGTTACCGGTATGCTGGGGAGTATAGGGCAACTGGTCTTTATAACTCTTGCTCTTCGGATCGGACAAGTCGATGGCACGTTGCCAGCTATAACTGCCGTTGACGTTCAGTTTCACATCCGATGTCAGGTTCCAACGCGAAGCAAGCGTCACGTCCAGTCCCGACGCATTGGCTTTTCCAAAGTTCGCCATCTTCCATACATACGTGGTAGGAAATGCAACGATTTTATCTTTCACCCGATGAAAATAACCGTCGGCTGTCAACGACAGACTGGCCAGCCAGCTGTTGGGCGAAGTGCTCCAGGTGATGCCTACATTCAGTTCATCGGCTATCTCCGGCTTCAGCGAACGGTTTCCCATACGATAATAATAAAGATCGTTGAATGTCGGTGTGCGGAAAGTATTCTTGTACATCAGACGGATATAGAATTCCTCTTCCCAAGGACGGTAATTGATCGAAAATACAGGAGACAAGCGCTTCAGGTCATCCGGTTTAGAGCCCGACTCCACACGTTCGGTAATCCAGGTTCCGACCAAAGCGGCATCCAACCTGACACGTTCCCACTGATATTGTGCCCTTAAAGCAGTGATCGACGAAAAACGCAACGGAAAAGGACAGTCGGGCAACGTACTGTCGAGTGTATTGAAGGCTATATCCTGTGCCAACGAAAAACTGAGTCCAGGCAACGGACGATAAAGCAACGTCCCGGAACCGTAATACTCCTGTTGCGTATAATAATCGGTGACTACGCCGTCTACATAATCAGCTCCCTCATCCCGATATTTGTCCCACGAATAGTTATACTTGGCCTGTGCCTGCAAGGCCCATTGGTCAGAAAAGTGCTTCCGATAGCGCAGCTGTGCAAATCCGTTTTTGTCCCAAAGGCGTTCGTCCGTAGCCGGATTGTATAAAATGATCGATCCGGGCAAGCCACGTCTCGACTGATAATAATATCCCTTTACATCCAACTCCCCATCGTCTTTGAACGTATGATACAGCGTCGCCTCTCCCTGCCACGACTCCACGTCCGAATTGGTCCGTTTTTCTTTCGTCACATACTTCCCGTTCACCAGCGTAAACGGATAATTGCCATCGGCACGCATATAGCCGGCATCTACCGAGAGTCGTGTACGTCCGCCCAGCTTCTGCCACCATCTGACAGAGGGCGCTACATATCCGAACGAACCGCCCCTGACACGTGCCAGAAAAGCAGATGTACGATCTCCTTCGAAGTGAGGTTTTTCCGTTTCGATGTTCAGTACGCCGGCCGACGCATACAGACGGGCCGACTGCAACAGGTCTTCGCTCTGACCGATGGAAAGAGATAGCATCGACACATTGTCCAGCGAAAAACGTCCGATGTCTATCTGCCCTGCCTGGCAGTTGCTGACTGCCACACCGTCGTAGCTGACAGCCGTATGGGCTGCACCCATGTTGCGGATAGAGACTGTCTTCAGTCCGCCTATACCACCGTAATCCTTTACGTCGGCACCGGCAAAACGGCGTACGGCATCCGCCACATTCTGTATGCCAAGCTGGCTGATGTCCTGCTTCGACATGGTCTGCACAGGCACAGCCGATGTCACCTTGTTGGGCATCCTACGGGCAGTCACCGTCACTTTCTCTATCTGATGCACCTTGCCGGCAATCGTATCTTCCTGCACTTCCTGTGCCACCATCCGGCAGGCCATCATGCAGCACAATACGATACAGCCCAATCGCATCTTCATACTCCACTTCATAAACAAACGGCAGAATCTTTTATTTCATTATTCTTGTGTGCACTGACTGCTTTCCTCGAACAGACAATTTTTCGACTTTGTTTTGCAGGTCTTCTGACTCGTTTCCTAATGTATCGCCTTCCCATTCTCTTTATTATCAGAAAAACAGTGGCATCCGAGTATGATACATTCCTCTTGAAACACACAGCAGCGGGACTGTCCGGGATTCACACCCGATTCCCTTTTCATCCACATCTCCGAACGGAGATTACGGAACAAAACAGCGGCAAATGTAGGAATTTATTTGAATATCCGCAATCAAAAACACACAAAAAGTATTGAATACCAACAAACAGCGTTCTGTCGGAAGTGGTTTGCTGAAACACAGTTGGCAACCTTGGCGCAGGATACGTTTTATTGCTTTCGTATCGTGCTGAAAGCAAAATACAGCCGTGTGCCCCGGCGCCCCAAAGCCACCAGCATACACAGCAGCGAACAGCAGGCACAAACCACAAATACCACTCCCGTGGACGAAAGGATATTACCAATGCCCACCAATGGCGAAACAATGCCTCCCGCCGCAAAACATACCGCACCTAAAAGAGCCGATGCCGTGCCCGAATTCTCGCGCTGACTCTCCATGGCCAAAGCTGTGCTCGAAGTAAACGTCATCCCCATGCTGAACAGCAGAACCAGCATCAGAGCCTCGTATACCCAAAAGCTGCATGCCGACATTAACGCCCCGCACTGTAACACGGCTGCCACTACCATTCCGCAACAGCCAACCAGTGTACTGGTCTCCGAACGGCGAAACTTGACCGACAAGGCAGCCGCAACACCTATCGCAAGCGCATTGACTCCGAAACACAAGCTGAACGCAAATGCCGAAAAGCCATAATGCTGCTGCACGATGAAAGGCGACGAGGCGATGTTGGCAAACAGCACTCCCTGTGCGAAAGCCATCTGAAGCACATAGCACACGTAACGCCTGTCGCACAACACGACTCCAAAACTGCGGAACGTATCACTCCATTTTTCAGCCGAACGGTTTTCACGCGGCAACGATTCCTTGAAACGTAAGCAGCAGACCAATAACACCAGTCCCAGCCCGAACAGAATCCAGAAGATGCCCTGCCATCCTATCACATCGGTCAGCAGCCCGCCCACAATCGGAGCCGCCACCGGCGCCACTCCGTTAATGGCCCCAATTACAGCCAACATTTTGGCAAGTTCGCGTCCGGAATATTTGTCCGTTGCCACCGAACGCGATATGACGATACCACCCGCACCGGCTATGCCCTGCAACAGACGGAACGCCACAAACTGCTCTATGCTCTGCGAAAACAGGCACAACAGCGTCGATGCAATAAACAGCCACATGGCCACCAGCAAGGGTAACCGCCGACCGTACCGGTCGCTCAGCGGACCGAAGAATATCTGTCCCACTGCCAGACCTATCATACTGGTTGTCAGTCCTAACTGAACCATCGAAGAAGTTGTGGAAAAATACTCGCCCATCGAAGGCAAACTGGGCAGATACATATCTGTCACAAAAGGGCCAAATGCCGTCAGCATGCCCAGCAATATCAGCAAAAAAACTTTAGAATTTTCTTTAACCATCATTTATCCTTTCTTTAAAGCGGTGCAAAGTTACAAGGAATCTGTCCAGTTTATACAGATATCGACCTTGCGTCTTGCTCTTTTTCGAAAAGATTTTCAGAACTTAACACACAGTCCTCCCTACCCCTTATTTTTTCCCAGTTAGGAAAAAATTCCTCTCTAGTTAGAAAAAAATATTTTCCTAACTAGGGAAAAAAGAAAGCCTGACTACTGTCAGGCTTTAGTCTTTAAACTCATAATACAACAGCACCGGATTGGAATCGCTCTCCAAACTCCTTATCAATTCTTTATTGACAACTTTATCAGACAACTGACCGGACTCGAAAAGTCTTTTCAACTCTGCCAATTGCTCCGTATTATAAAAGTAAAAACACACCATCGGCATCCGCGCACAAGTACCCGGGAAGCGTAACGCCGTTTTGCTTGTTTCCTGCAAAAAAGATATCGTCTTTCTGTGTCTGGAAAATAGAAGTCTGACCACTTTTCAGATGATGGCGTACTTTAAGAAGCGATCCTCCATAACAATTAAACCAAAGATAGCCCTGATGAACATAGAAATTGCAAAAGCCCCAATAGACCTTCTTCTGTGTCAGGTGCATATACTGCTGCATCATTTTCTTGGTGAGCGCAACGGGGTCGCCAGACGAATGCAAATTGCTGTCCTTGAGCAGGTCGTCGCGTTTGATCACTTTTTCCCCATGAATAGCCAAAACAGGATATACTTCCCCCTCACGAATGGCCATGACGGTATCCATCAGCGCCGTACAGAACCAAAGTTCATCCCCGACACGAGTAAAAGGGGTGCCAAAATTCAGAAATTCATTTTGCCAACCTTGATTATATGAATCATAATCCAGCAGGCTGGCAGTCATTTTGCCAGCTTGCAACAGATCTATCTGGTGCAGCAGATAATAAGGAGTATCGCCCTGTGCAGGCCAATGGTTCGACTGGTAAGCATAAAGAAAATCAGACTGATACGCTATATCGGCATAAAACGGTGGGCCGTCTAAGGATATTTCATCCTCAAAAGTACCGGTCAACAAATCATATCTCAATATCTTGTTGCGTGATGAGTCGTACAGATACAGTTTCTTCTTTTCCTCGTCAACAGTAAAGTCTCTGCAACCGGCATATTCACCGGGAGCCGGACCATTGTTCCCGAATTTTCGGATAAAGGAACCGTCTTTCTTGAAAGAATATACTCCTTCCGCCCGACGATCCATTAAATATAACGTATCGTTCACAGGCACCATCTTGCTGATGCTCGACAGCAAAACGTCTTTGGTTTCCAAAGGTATCAGACGAACATCTTTGAACAGTTCGGAATACCTCCATTGTTCAGTGGAAACGCTATCCATATTGATGATATCTGCCTGTGAATGTACAAGCAAGGACCCTTGAGACTGACAGGCTACTACAACAAAGCCCAATACAAAAGAAAAAAGAAAAAACAGATTCCGTTTCATTTACATTACCTCCTACGAGTTTAGTCATGTTTTTATTCGCTACTCTCTTTCACAAAGGAAAAGAAAAACGGTTAAAAAAGCAAGAAACTGAACCGAAAAGTCATATTGAAAATTCATTTTTTCTACAAGTAGCAGCTGCGTTTCAGCGAAGGCTACATCGATAATAAAAAATCAAACAAAAATAAAGTTTTATGTTCTTTATTTTATCGTAATAATCATACAACACTTCTTTATTATAGCGAATATGCCAATTTAAAGTGCCTATAAAACTCAAGGCATACTTCTGCATAATTGAATTTCGTTCCGTATCTTGGGAATTGTTTCACAGCGAGATATGTTTTCACTTGTTCTTTTGATAAATGCAATCCACCATTATATAAGGTTGCCCAATAAAGCAATTTCTCTTCGTCTGTGTTAAAGCGTATATCTGCTGTTTTTATACGAACCGTTTCAATGAAAAGCAATAAATATGCTATTTGACCATCCAAGTATGATAATCTTTGTATTCTATCATTCCTTTTCTCTCTTTCTGTCTTTCGGGAATTAGTGAATAATGACTTATTTCCGGCTTCCAATATTTCTGCAAAACGGGGTTTCATCTGAAAAGGGCCAATACTGAAATTTCCCCATCCTTTTTGCACATACATTATCTTCAGCATGCCAGTTTCCAGTTCGTCCCTTACTTGAGAGTATTGGGTGACTTCCGGTGCTACAATACTCATAGCCATTATAGCTTCTTCTTTAGTAAGTGCATTACACAACTTATCTCTTACCTGTCGGTCCAAAAAAGAGATTGCTTCTTTCGTTTCTTGAGGATAGACAGAAAAATAGCCTGATAAAACTATAGCACAAGTAAGTAACATTAAATTTTATAACAATATGATACTAACTGATTTCCTTCCAACGTTATCCAACAGAATGCATTTTCTGTTTTATCATACCAAGCATATATAGCACACTCTTTCCCAAATTTCTGATTATCAATCATTACATACGGATAATTGATATTCGAAATGAAATAATGGCGTTCAGACGGATCTATTATCTTATATACCCGATCATGATAAAATGAATTTTTAAAGAATGACTGATAATCTGTTCTTTCCTCAATTTCTTTCAGAGGTTCAATTTGCTGTTTTTTAAAATTGAAAGCTTCGTCAGGAGCCAAAATCTTCATGCCACCTTTACTGATATATACTTTCAATTCCCTACTCTCGTCCAGATTCCGCTTGTTGCATACATTCAGTTCAGCCAAACAGGAACCATCATTAAAAACATACAGTTCACTTCTCCCGACACTGTCATTCGGCTGTAACGGAAGATTATAATCTACGTTATCTATAGAAATATGTGTAGAAGTCAATTTTGCGGCATGAGTCTTATTCAAACTTTTAAATATATATGGCTGACTAGTCCGACCAGAAGTTGCTTGTAGTGTATCTATCCTCATATTTCTCATATTGTTTCCAGAAGATATGATACCGTCAAAATATATAAAATCATGCCCCATCTGCTGATACGAAAAAGTATTCTTGTAAAACCACGTCTTCATGGTCTCCTTAGAAAAGAGATGCCATAAATACCAAGTGTTTCTTGGATCCTGTTCTGATTCACCCCAAATTGGATAATTAATCTCTTCATAAGGCCCATACAGTTTGTTCTCTACCTTCAGATAATGATCCTTCCCTTGGGTATAAGTAATGATACATTTGTCGTAACTGTCAAAGTCGATATAATAGCATGTGATTTTATCACAAGAAAATTTTTTTTCACCATTCCAGACAAATGTTTTTTTATGGCTTAGCGTATCTTCTATGATACAGGCAAAAGACTGGTCTTGAAACTTAATACTAGCCACATATTCATCGCAGAAAATGACCTCATTCTTTTTCAATTCATAATGTACTTGACGTTCAATAGTACCGGCAAACGCTACTGAAACAAAGAATAACAAACTGATTGTTATTCCAACGGTAAACTCTATAGTCTTCATGTTCTTTATATTTATGAGATTCTTATTCTGTTTTCTAAAAATACTAATGCATGAAAAACTGAAACATTCAGTATGTACCTACACTATGCTAACAAAAAATATTTAGCAATCTAAAAACATAACTACAAATTCTAAAGTCAAGACCACATCATATTCACAGAATTCAAAATTATAGAAAAATTAGAAAAAATCAAATAAAATAGAAAGAATTCACAAAAAATAGATTTCTATCAGTGTACTTTCACCACAACCACCTAACAGCAAAGGACTTACGGTGAAACATACGAAAAAAGAAATCCGCTCCGTAAAATCGCGGTGAAACTAGCGGTGAGCCATCACCTTTCACCATATCTTACTGTCATTCAACGACGAAAGGCAACGATGAAGGCGTGAAGGATAAATCGGGAAAAACAGTTCTCAACAGGGAGAAAAGGCGGATAAAGTCCATAGTTGACGTCCGAAAGTTTCACTTTACGACCGTCAAGTGCCTCTTTACAAACAGAAACAACCATCCGCCCCCAAAGAAACAGGAAGTAATGCGATGACACACGACAAATAATGTCGGACAATCGGACAAGCAATGCCAGAGTGTCCAATAAACAATGTCAGACTGGAACACAAGCATGGCTCGTGAGCCACACAAGTGTTGCTTGTGAGCCGTACAAGTGTTGCTCGCGAGCCGTGCAAGTGTCGTTCGCGAGCCGTGTAAGCACGGCAGAACACATCGGTTTCACACCCCGCATACCGCTTACGGGGAAAATAAACCAGCGAAAGTTTCGCTATCTACGCATTTTTTACGTAGCTTTGTGAAATACTTATTGATTCCTTAACTCTTTACAAGAAAAAACGATGTCAATATGGAGCAGGCTCATGGGATGGAAAAACGCCGGAGACACCAACAAAGTCGCCGGCAAGGAGAATGTGCCGCCATCCGATGAAGCCCCACGTTACACCATTGTCGATGTGGAAGTCGGAGTAAAAGACCGGAAAATACACGACATCGGAGCACTGCGGCACGACGGCGCCACCTTTCACAAAGCCTCGAAGAAGGAGTTGTTCGATTTCCTGCGTGGTACTGACTACATCTGCGGACACAACATCATCCACCACGATGCCCGATACCTGTTTGCCGACACCACCGACCGCCGTCCGCTGGTAGATACCCTCTACATGTCGCCCTTGCTGTTTCCCGAACGTCCTTACCACAAACTGGTGAAGGACGACAAACTGGTAAACGACCAGATGAACAACCCGGTGAACGACTGCCTGAAAGCCCAGAACCTGCTGCAGGACGAGATAGCGCAATGGAACTTACTGCCGGAAAGCAAACGCCAGATCTATGCATCACTGCTGAAAGGCCAAAAGGAGTTTGAGGGTTTTCTGCGTATGGTAGGAGCCCGACCGACGGAAAAGGAGACGGCCGAAGCCATACGAAGCCTGTACGAAGGAAAAATCTGCGGACATGCCGACCTGAACACCCTGATAGAAAAGTATCCGTGCGAACTGGCATACGCCCTGGCACTGATCGACACCACCGACCATCGTTCCATCACTCCGCCGTGGGTGCTCTACCAGTATCCGCTGGTGGAATACGTCATCCGCCTGTTGCGACATACCCGCTGCAACGAAGGCTGTACGTACTGCAACAGCCAGTTGGACATATTCCGCAACCTGAAAAGCTTCTTTGGCTACAACCAGTTCCGCACCTACGAAGGCGAACCGCTGCAGGAACAGGCAGCCGACGCGGCAGTCAAAGGCAAATCGCTGCTGGCCATCTTCCCTACCGGCGGAGGCAAGTCGCTCACCTTTCAGCTGCCTGCCCTGATGGAAGGCCGCACCGTGCATGGTCTGACGGTCGTCATCTCGCCGCTTCAATCGCTGATGAAGGACCAGGTGGACAACCTCGACGAACGGGGCATTACCGACGCCGTAACCATCAACGGCCTGCTGGACCCCATCACAAGGGCACTGTGCATCCAGCGGGTGCTGGAAGGTGAAGTGTCGCTGCTGTATATCGCCCCCGAAATGCTTCGGTCGAAGACCATCGAAAAGATTCTGCTGGCACGCCACGTCGTCAGGTTCGTGATAGACGAAGCCCACTGTTTTTCGTCGTGGGGACAGGATTTCAGGGTGGACTATCTGTACATCGGCAAGTTCATCCGCAACTATCAGGAAAAGAAAGGCTGCAAGACGGCCATCCCCGTGTCCTGCTTCACGGCTACAGCCAAGCAGAAGGTAGTGCAGGACATCTGCGACTACTTCAAGCAAACATTGGATTTGGACTTGCAGCTGTTTGCCTCGACGGCATCGAGGAAGAACCTGCGCTACTCCGTGATACATGCCGACACGAACGAGGACAAATACTCCAAACTGAGAAGTCTGGTAGCCGAGAATCCGTGTCCGACCATCGTCTACGTATCGCGCACCAAGCGCACCCGCGAACTGGCAGTCAGGCTGACCCGCGACGGTTATCAGGCCCTGCCCTTCAACGGCAAGATGGATGCCGACGAGAAAGTGGCCAATCAGGACGCCTTCATGAACGACCAGGTACGCATCATTGTAGCGACTTCGGCTTTCGGCATGGGAGTAGATAAGAAAGACGTAGGTCTGGTGGTGCATTACGACATCTCGGATTCGCTGGAGAACTACGTGCAGGAGGCTGGACGTGCCGGTCGCGACCCTCACCTCAATGCACGCTGCTACGTGCTGTATAGCGACAACGATTTGGACAAACACTTCATTCTGCTGAACCAGACCAAACTGAGCATCAGCGAAATACAACAGGTATGGAAAGCGGTGAAAGACCTTACCCGTCAGCGCATGAGGGTGTGCTGCTCGGCGTTGGAAATTGCCCGCAAGGCGGGATGGGACGACTCGGTATCGGACATCGAAACCCGGGTGCGGACGGCCCTGGCTGCTTTGGAACAGAGCGGATACTTGGTTAGAGGAAACAATGTGCCCCATGTTTACGCCACCGGCATCACAGTCAACAACATGGACGAAGCCCGACAGCGCATATCGGCTTCGGTACTGTTCGGCAGCGACGAAATAGAGAAAGCAGTAAGAATCATCAAATCGCTGATTTCGCAGAAACACATAGCCAAGGCACAGGATTCGGAAGCGGAATCGCGCATCGACTATCTGGCCGACATATTGGGGCTGAGCAAAGGCGAAGTGTTGTCGGCTGTAGAACGGATGCGACAGGAAGGCATTCTGGCAGACAGCAAAGACATCTCGGCTTACCTGCTCGACGCCGGCAGTTCGGAACGAAGGTCAGGGCAGTTGCTCGAACGCTTTGCAAAGCTGGAAAGATACATTCTGGACAACATACCCGACGCCACCTGGCGGATATCGTGCAAACAGCTGAACGACAATGCCATCAATGCAGGAATAGGCACATCCAGAGAGAAAGATATCCGAACCCTGCTTTATTTCCTCACCATCAAAGGTTATACCCGCAAGAAAGAAGACGCGGCACACAACCTGGAAATCAGCCTGCGGGTCGACAGGGAAGCATTGCTGAAGCGGTTCGAAAGGAGGTTGGAAATCAGCCGGTTCGCCATCGAATGGCTATACCGTCTGGCTGCCGAAGCCGGAAAAGAGGCTTCGGACGAACAGCAGGCCATCCAGTTCTCGGTGGTGGAACTGCTGAACAGCATCAAAGCCAACCCGCAACCCCTCTTCAGCGGACTGGACGAACTGCAGTTAGAGGACGTAGAAGAAGCCTTGCTCTACCTGTCGAAAATCGGCGCGCTCAAGCTCGAAGGCGGCTTTCTGGTGCTCTACAACGCCATGGACATCAAAAGGCTCAAAGACAACAAGTCGAGATACAAGCAGGACGACTACCGGATGCTGAACGAATTCTACAAGCAAAAAATACAGCAGGTACACATTGTAGGCGAATATGCTAACCTGATGGTGAAAGACTACAACGCCGCCTTGCAATACGTGCAGGACTATTTCCAGATGGACTACAAGAAGTTCATTGCCAAATACTTCAAAGGAGACAGAGTCGGCGAGATACAGCGCAACCTGACACCCGGCAAATACCGGCAACTGTTCGGCCAGCTGTCACAGCGGCAGAGGGAAATCATCTCCGACCGAGACTCGCGCTGCATCGTAGTGGCGGCAGGCCCCGGAAGCGGAAAGACACGGGTATTGGTTCATAAGCTGGCCTCGCTGCTGTTGCTCGAAGACGTCAAACACGAACAACTGCTGATGCTGACCTTCTCACGAGCAGCGGCAACGGAATTCAAGCAACGGCTGATGGAACTGATCGGCAACGCCGCCCACTTTGTCGAAATAAAGACCTTCCATTCCTATTGTTTCGACCTGTTGGGACGGATAGGCAATCTGGAAGAAGCCAAAAACGTAGTAGCCAAAGCTGCCGAAATGATAGAACAGGGTGAAGTGGAACCCAACCGAATCGGGAAAACGGTACTAGTGATAGACGAGGCACAGGACATGAGCGACGAAGAATATGCACTGGTGCGTGCCCTGATGGCCAATAACGAAGAAATGCGCGTCATTGCAGTGGGCGACGACGACCAGAACATCTACGAATTCCGCGGTTCGGACTCGGAATACATGTACCGCCTGACCAAGGAAAGCGGCAGTCGGTTTATCGAAATGACCGAGAACTACCGAAGCGCACGCCATCCGGTCGGTTTCGCCAACGAATTTGCCAAAGTCATCCGAAAAAGAATCAAAACTACCCCTATCCTCTCCATGCGAGAAGAAGACGGACGGGTGGAGGTGACACACCACTACTCGGCCTATATGTATCAGCCACTCGTCGAAGACCTGATCAGTCACCGTGAAAACGGTACCTCGTGTGTGCTGACCCAGACCAACGAAGAAGCCGTCATCCTGGTAGCCCTCTTGCGGAAACAGGGCATCAGCAGCAAACTGATACAGACGATGGACGGCTTCCGCTTCTGGAACATGGCCGAGATGAGATACTTCCTGAAGTACATCGACAAACAGGTAAAAACGCCCCTCATTCCCCAAGAGACGTGGGACGAAGCCAAGCGTGCTACCTTTGCGACATACGAAAGAAGCCAAAGCCTGACATACGTGAAGCGGTGCGTGGAACTGTTCGAACAGACCAACCAGGCAAAATACGTCAGCGATTTCAAGGAGTTTGTGTTTGAATCGTCGGTCGAAGACTTTTGCGACGTGTCGGGTGCTGACGTTGTCGTATCGACCATCCACAAGGCAAAAGGACGTGAGTTTGACGACGTCTACATGCTAATAGCCGACAACTTCCAGAAAGACGACCGGCTGATGCGGCGATATTATGTAGGCATGACCCGCGCCCGGAACCGGCTGTTTATCCACACCGACGGCGATTGCTTCAGCCAACTGCCTGCCGACCAGCACCTCACCGACTCACGCCAGTATAGCATGCCCGAAGAAATTGTGCTGCAACTCTCGCACAAAGACGTTTTTCTGGGATACTTCAAAGACCTCAAACGGGAAGTGCTGGCACTGAGAAGTGGAGACAGCCTGAAGTACAAAGACTTTACGCTGTACGAAACATCAGGCAACAAGCCGGTAGCCCGACTGTCAACAAACATGCAAACGGTAATATCGGAATGGTACAAGAAAGGCTACGAAGTAAAGTCTGCCTCCGTCCGTTTCGTTGTGGCCTGGAAGCCCAAAGATGCCCCCAAAGAAGAACCGGAAACTGCTGTTCTGTTGCCCGAGCTGGTGTTGTCGCGAGGATGAACGTTGTTTCGTTCTTCCTTATAAATAAGCATTGCGTAAAAATCTTCAGTCCACTGCATAAAATGTAGCAAACGAAATAAAATGAACCTATTGAATATCAAAACCTTAAAAAGAATTTTCTATAAAAGCAAAACAGTAAATACCGACGTCAGGTATTATAAATTCATCGTAAAAGGGAATGATAAAGGAGGAGTACTGTACGCTCCCGACAGCTGGCCCTACCCTATCGCAAGAGACGGACAGGAAGTGAAAAACTGGGAATCGCTCGTCGTAGAATTAAGAGATGGGCAATACCGGCCTTTCCACATGTGTATAGGTGGAGCCAACATGGTCAACCAAGCTCTGAAGGATTTATTACAGTCGTACGTCACCTCTGCCAACGACATAGAGTTTCTACCTGTCAAGGCCATCAGTAAGGAATATGGCAATCAGATATATTACATCATGCACTTCAAAAAGATATTCGACGTAATAGATCCCCAAAACACCCTCTATGTAGAAGGAACAGATACGATTCTTAAACTAAGACTCGACTATAATAAGGTGAAATCACTAAATGTCTTCAACTCTCAACCCGTCATTAACGACATTATCGTATCGGATGAAGTCCGCAAAAGTATTCAAAAGAACAAACTTGACTTTGGATTAGAATTCATGCCAATATTTTGTGGGAAATAAAGGAAGAACAAACTTAACAGAATAAAAACAGAAACGCGGCTGCCTCAAGTTTCCTTGAAACAGTCGCGTTTCTTATTGTATAATGTACTGCTTAGAGGGGTTATTTTACTTCCTCTAATGTGCTACCAATTGATAATCAGATATTTGTATAAACCATGGTACAAATATGGTAATCTTATTTCATAAATATCCATAGAAATAAAAACCGGGATAAAAGCAATGTAAATGATTAAATATCAGAGATTTAATCTGATAGAGCTATTATTTTTATTTTGTTTTATTTATGTCAACACATTATTTATCCCAATAAATAAACAACCTCTTAGCCTCACTATCTTTTTTGTGAAGGATAAAACATGTTTCATAAACAACGATAAACAATTAACCTAGTTTGATTATGTAATAAATTTCTTTCATTTGTTTTCACTTGTTCTCCATTCTTTGCAGTTATTTGGCACTTATCTTTTTACAAGAAGATGATTACTAATTATTGAGGGATAAAAATCTTTTGTTTTTTATTGGAAACGATTATCTCTTTGTAATAGCAATAAGAAACGATAAAGATGAGTGTTAATAAACGATATGTATTAATATTGAAACAGACGAATGGTTGGGATTAATCGTATTCAGCAACTATATAATCATGCTCAATATAAATTTGTGAAGTTCTGTTAGCAGGTAATTTAATAAAAGGATCGCGTGGAGAGCGTGGCATCAATAGACAGATACTTAGAGTTTTTTCAATCATATAATTGTGAGAAATCATTCACAAATTATTGGCACTAATTCGAAATAGTGCCGATAATTTGTTATATTTACGACATAACGGATATGATATGAGTAACGAGACAAAATCAGCCATATTGAATTTTGCCGAAAAGCATCATGACTTTAATATAGATGATTTGTTTGAGAGTCTCAGTAAGAGTATGGACATCAACAGATCTTCCCTGCTTTGGCATTTGTTCAAACTAGTAAATAGTAACGTACTTATCAGAACTGGCCGCGGAATGTATGCCAAAGTGAAGAAACCGATATTTTCGCCCAAACCAGCAGATGACATAATAGAGGTATCTAATCTGTTGCAGACCAACTTCCCATTTGCCAAGTTCTGTATCTACCAAGGTGAAATCATTTCACCCCTGCAACACCATCTTTCATCCAACCGCATAATTTATGTGGAAACGGAGAGGGATTCGGCCGAGGCCATTTTTGATTTTCTGAAAGGCGAAGGCCGATCGGTTTTTCTGCGCCCCGATAAAGATACAGTATATCGCTATGTGGATATGGACAGCAGGACAATCTTCGTGAAGAGCATTGTTTCAGAGGCTCCGTTACAGGAAGTATCCGGCATTTTAATGCCCACATTGGAAAAACTTCTGGTAGATACTCTGAGAGATTCTGATTTCTTTTATCTACAAGGGGGGTGAAAGCGAACGTATTATAGAGAATGCTTTCAAAATGTATTCCGTCAACCGCAGCCGCCTTTTCAGATATTCCAACAGAAGAAAAATCAAAGACGAATTATTGTCCATACTAACCAACTTGAATTTGATATAATAAAAAAGAATGGATTGATCAAGTGTGCACTGAACTACATCAAAAACTCTCATGTGCGTGCCTATATATTAACCAGTTTAATTTATTATCTATATATAAAGGAAATAAACCAAACTAAACTGCTTTTTAAATAGCTCAAAAAGCGCAAAACAATATTGTATCATATATTCGATGCACATACAGGCAGACATATTATCGATAAATAAATGAAATTATAACAAATACGAAACAACATAGTTCTTGTGTTGTTTTCTTGTGGTGTTTTTCTTATGGTGTTTCTGCTAAAGGAAATACCAAGCAATCCAGACCAAATTCATATATTACAAAGGAAGCCTCTCGATGATACTTTCACACGAACAAAATTGCATGTCAAATATTTGCCCCATCTCACTGCATTCTCAATTGGCATATTGAATATGTCAAAACATCGTGGCATCATTTTTTTAGTAATACCAATACTACATAGAACGTTTCGTTTGAAACTTAACGTTTTTTCAAGACTGCCCTACTATTGTGTATTTACTTAAGTGCAAACTCTTTCAATTACCCTACCAATACTAGAATTAAAAGTGTGTAGACCATAAACCTGATCAAAGACATCACCGACCTGTTTCTACATAAGAGTTTTGGTATAGACTATCCCTGACTGCGTAGAATACAAGAGGTCGGGGATAAAATGCACTAAATAATCCCTATTGTCCTTGTTTTGAAGATTTTCTCTCAGAAACTCACTTGTTTGGCAACTATCAATTTTAAATAGGTCATATATATTTTTCTTTCTCTGCATACTTGCGCATGAACTCTGGATTCTGTATTTTCATAAGATGCATAGTTTATGTATTAAGTTATAAAGTCACTCATAAATTACAAACTTCATGTTTGATACATAAGGGTCCCCCTTTTTACAACTCACATAGGACAATTGGGGAAACAGTAGCAGACCATCAGATCTCTTCCGAAGAGTCATACCTTGCCAGGTAAAATATATTAGAAAATATAAAAATGGCATATGAAGGTGATAGAGTATACTAACTTCATATGCCATTTTTATTGTGGGGACATTTACAGAATATAGCTCAGTTATAATTTCTTTGAAACTATATCTGATTGAATGCTCACTTTTTATGAATATAGAAGAAGTTTGAAAAAAGCAAGATTTCACATTCGGTACAATCCTAACCAACCATTTTGGAAAACGTAACTTCCTGCGTCGTTTCGGCTAGCTTGAAAGTTATGTGTGTGAAAGTGTAGTTGGACCAACAGCTATTACAGAAGTTACGAATATACCTCCTGTGAAATCTTTGCCTGTAATTCTTTATTCAAATTAAACATTGTCCAGCGAGTGAAAATGAACTTTTGCTTCTTGCCAAAGCGTATTATTATCTGCTGATCTTTCGTTTCAGTAATTCCAATCAATGTAAGAAGCTTTTGCTTATAGGCATCATCTACAAATGGACAAGTCATCATATCCGCCGTGAGAATAGTGAGCTCAGAATTTCGTTTACGCTCTGATTCCGCAATAAGCCTATACTTTTTCAAAATCTCATCTTTCAATAAATCCTTTTGTGCAACATAACACTTGTGATTTGCATAGTAATATAATAATATAAGACATGCGAAAAGATTATACTGCAGTTCACTTTTCTCAATGAATGATTTAATAACTTCAGGTGCAAACAGATATGCATAACCTAATTCTTTGGCCAATATTAACAAATAGAGACTCTCATGCAAGGTGTTTCGATGCGAATCCGTTGTAGCTAGCACAAGGGAAATTTCATCTTGAATCTTCTTAAAAATAATATCCTTACTTATTGTTTGGAATCTAACTGCATGATTAACTTTGAAATCCCCATGTCGTTTTGCGTAGATAATTATCGAATTCATTATCTTCTGCAATTTTAATGTTGTATTTATCTGCCTGTTGCTATTAAACACGAAGAACGTCACATCAATCAGAGATACAAGATAATTAGTAAGCTTTCTTTGTGCTTGTTGTGCATGAGTTTCAACATCATCTTTATTCGTTTCCTCTTTTGACATAAGTCGCTCATACTTCTTGAAACCAATTTCATATCGATTAAGAAAAGAGTCAAGGCGCTGGCTCATCTTCTCTAACAGATAGTTTGCTATATCGCGATATTCAATTCCGCATTCCTTTATTATTACTTTTATTTGAGTATTTACGTCATTTGCTGGCAGGTATATATTGAATTTCTTTTCTAATATTTCCTTGTCTTTATCCAAATCTTCATCTTCAGTGTCTTCATCTTTTTCCGTACTCGAATCTGATTCCATTTCTTCCCAAAGTGGAATCGAAAATATATTGCTAAACAAAGTTTCAATTCGCTGTTTGGCAATGGTCACTTTTGTTATGAAAGGTCTTTCATACACTTCTGTTTTGGATGGATTGATCTGCAATTTGAATTCCTTCAGCCATTTTGTTAGACTTTCCATGAAGAGATTTCTGACATTTTCGTCATTATAGAAAAGGAAATAGTCGTCAACGTACCGATAACACTCATAGGTGGATTTTTGACGAAATCCTTTTCCCAATAGTTCTTGTTCAACCTTTTGATCTATATATTGCAATATAATCTCAGCAAAGATTCGTGAAAACTCAGGGCCTATTACAATTCCATTCGTTTCACGAGCATTGACTGACTGCATTAGATTATCAAATGCATCGCCAACCCATGAACCATGATATCCAGGCAAAACTTTCACTTTGTCCGCACCGCCAGCTGTTGCCCAACTTATGGTATGGGTATAAATACTATCAAAGCAACTCTGTAGGTCGAACTTCACAAGATATTTAAATTTCTTTTCGGCTCGTTGATACCTGTAGTCTTCATAGAATTTATATATATTTGAATACTTCTTGTAACTGAAGTAAGTTTTCAAATTCTCATATTCATTGAAAAACAATTCAACTTTATCACTTTCATGTCCCAATAACTTCCGGTGAAGTCGATCCCTATAGTAAAAGTATTGTGCAATCTTGTGTGGTTTACGAATAGAGTAATTACTCTGATTGCAAAGATAGAGTATAGAATACTTGTACTGCTCATAAAACTCTACTACCTGCCACTGGTTATATGGATGAATAATTGACAGTGTTCTATTCTTATTTATCTTGTGGGCAATATTGAATTGATATGGGTAGAATAGAGCGCTATTCTTGTGTCTCAAATCGCTTATTGGTTTACCATGTTCATAACAACCAAAAAGTAATGCTGCAAAAACAAATGAATCTTCTTCATTAGTTCGTTTTGTTTGTTTCAAATGTGTTTCTTTCTTATCTACAGTACCTACCCATAAGTATTTTGATAAGAATCTGTATAGAAACTTATTTGAAAAAATAATTGGACATTCGTAGGGCAGAACGTCTGAAAAGAGCACTCGCTCTTTACTATAGTTTAATTTTATTTTTTTTCTACGCTTCATACCCACGATAATTTAATTGTTCGAAGTCTCTTTTTCTTTACTTTATAACGTTTGTGAGGATAATCAAATCCCTTTGTAAAAGATAATAATGAGAGTTTCCTTTTCAAATTCTCCTCTATTGTAGTCCTATTTGCAATAGATGTCTTTAAAGAAAGATTCAGCTTACTTATGTTACGTTTCAATTGCCCATCTAAATATGATAGATTTTTTTTATTATCCAATAACTGATTGGAATAAAAGATACCAACCTTAACTCCTTTCTTCGCATTGTATAAGTTTATGTTGCAAGTTAACACATGGAGTGCATCAAACAAATAGTGTGCAGCTACATCAAAACCTGCGATATCAATCATCTTATCAAAAGTCGCAAACGTCCTATCAATTCTTTCTGTAATACGATTCAACTTGTCTTGGGAAAGTGAAAATACCAGATTATTTTTTTGATCAATATGGATATTATATCCTAACAGATTAAAATCTAAATCTACAGCATCAGCTGAATCATAAGTGTAACATTTTCCTGAATTATCTGATGGTATATGAATATCTAATCCCATTTGGGAATAAATATTTTCAAGTTCACCAATGTACCAATCTATTGGTTTATGGTATTCATCTCTTATATCAGGATGGATAACAAGTACCATATCATCCACATATCTACCAAGAAATAATATGCCAGGCAATGTATGCTTAATCATCTCATCTACTTTAGACAAATAAAATTCAGATAATAGAGAGCTGATAGCACAACCTCGTGGAATACCAGTTTTTTTAGTTAATACAAGTGGGCGTAAATTCTTGGCTTCAAACTCATTTCTGATGAGTCCACGCAAGAGGGATTTACTTTTTACATCAAGTAAATTGTTGCCTTCTAGATACCCAAACAACTTATCATGTGGTATTGACTCGAAACAGTGACAAACATCTGTTCGGATAATATAGTACCTGCTTTTATCCTCACTTAATAACGTTTTTAACTGAGAAAGTATTTCATGGCGACTTGACATGGTGATTTTAAACAGTTTCTTCACATTTCTGCAAAGGATTTGCATTGCGAAAAACTCTTCAGCTGTAGCTCCAATACTATAAAGTGGCTTCTGAGGATCTTTTGACGCATCTGGAGTAAGGTTGAAACGAAAACTACTTGATAAAATCTTTGTTGACACATTGCTAAGATGATTTTGCAATAAGATTTTCTGTCGCTGAGCATTATCCTTCATTGATTGCCTCAACTGGTCAACTTTATTTGTCTCCGCCTCCGTTCGCTCTGCTTTTTTCTTTCTCAATATTTTATTTAGTTCTGTTCTCATATCGCGATATTCCTGAGCTGCAGCTAAATATTCAGGTGAAAGATACTTTTTTTGCATCTTTCCCTTCCTATTCACCGCATTGAACGCATCATCCAGTGAATCGTAGTTATATGAGAAACTATATTGGGACATCTATCTCTTTGAATTTCCTTATTTTTTATATGACTGAAAAATACCCGTAATTACAAAGATATAAAATATTATACAACATTATGCAAGCATAAGAGAAAAAAGAGTATTAAAATTTATGCATGCCCAAAATAATGATGATCATACACAAAAGAGCAATTATAAATTCATCGGTTAAAAGACTCAATCCACTGTGTAAAATGTAAAACTTATAAATGTATAGGCTGTCTCAAATGTGCCACCATAACTGCTCAAACGATAATAACTGATATTCTGCAACAATTGTAATGCCTTTAGCTCATCATCGAAAATCATTTCTCTTTGTTCAAGCAGGTTTATCTGGTCTGTAAAAGATATGATATGTTTGGGATAAGGTATCTTATTCGTTTCAGTTATTATGGGTATATAAAAATAAAAAGCTCACCCTGAGCGCGCTGTTCTTACGGGAAGCGGGGTAAGCATGTTATTGCAAAGTAAATACATTATTCTCTGTCCAACAAAACATTCATCTGTATTTACAACCGATTATTACTCAATATTTTATAGATAATAAGTCAGAAATATGGTTGTTATTTTTAATTGCACATTCTAAAAGGTGAAGATTTAACGCTTTTATTGATTATTAACTCAAAAAGGACATCAACTTGGGTCGTTTCTTCTCTTTTCCTTGCTATTCGTTTCCGATATTCCACTTTTGTTTTGGTCTATCTCATATGTACTGCAAAGGTATTGATTTTTGTTTGATATTGCTCCTTGCTTGCTCCTTGTCGTAGATTAATTTTCACACAGGAATTTTTGTTCTCTTTCTATAGGGGCTTGAAACAATCCATTTATTGGAAACAATTAAAGACGGAGCTGGTTTGCCCCAGTGCTTTTTAAGAAACAGGGCAATTATTTTATCTCCACAAAGGCTCTTGTTCCCAATTATGAGGAAAGCCTAATAAACGGGTTCTTACTGATGGGTATTTCGATAAAAGCTGCTTGAAATCTGCAACAAAAGTGTTGCCCATAGAAATGGAGTTAAGCCAATACACCACATAGCAGAGTTGCGGATAAAGTGTTTGTTCACGGAACGAGAAATCCGTAATCCATGTGTTTGGCATACGCATAGGCATCATTGGCTTGACAGGAAAGACCCGATTTGACAGTCTTGAATGATGGGCGCAGCAATTACGAAGTACGGGTCTGGGTACGGATTAAAAGGCTAAGTGATTATTTTCAGTCATTTAGCCTTTTTAATTATCTAATTTTTCCCCACAGCTGTCTATTTATATATTTTAGAAACATATTTTTCCGTAAAGTTATGTACCTTTGTCGGCAAATAAAGATATTCTCGTCAAACAAATATAAATAACCTAAAATCCGCAACTATCATCCAATACACGATTAAGGGTAGATTTATGAGTCGTTAGTAGCAGCTTTCAGTAAAAAGCAACAGCACAACATCAATATGTAGCCACCATCCCCTTACCCCACGATGCGACTTGAGGTAATACGCAGATTCAAACCGGAAAGAAAGGATTCTTATCCGAATTCTGTTTTGAAGGGTTTTGCATAAGCTCGGTTCTCTGTGTAGATATTCAGCACGTATTGCCTTGCAGTCATGATCCACTTGGCAGGTACGGAGATGAATCTGAAGACAAAAGCCTTTATGCGACTCGTTTTCTTGAGCCCAAAAGCCTTGGTGTCAAGCCTGCTCATGATGGTCTTGTAGAAATTGTGTATCAATGCAGTAAGCAGAAGAAAGACAGTATTCTCCGCCATGAATGACTTGGGGAGCCTGCTCCAACCGAATCCGTTGTTCATGTCGTCAAAGATACGTTCCTTGCCGCCACGCAGATTGTAGAATTCAACAATGTCCCTTGTCGATGACTTGTAATCGTTGGTCAGAATACAACGGTAAGTGTATTCGCCTTCCCACAGGTCAAGGTCGCCACTGTTGCGTCTTTGTCTCTGGATGACAAGACGATAGCACTTGCCTTCCCATTTCTCAACGAGAATGGAATTGAGTTCGAACTGGATGCCGTTAATCTCCTCCGTCTTCCATCCTCTCAGAGCAAAGATGTCATTGTAGAGCGAACTGCATCGGTTGGCACGGATGTAGAAATGTTTGCAATGCTTCTCTATCTCACTGACGATTTCCTTCGAGCAGGAACCGCAGTCTGCCCTGAAGCGATTTACACGGATGTTCTGGGATTCCAGAAGAGCGAAGAATCTCTTATGGGTGTCTGCCTGATGAAAACGCACATTCGTGTTACCATCGCTGTTCTCGATATAGACTATCTTGTCACCGATAACATATACGCCAGGCCTGTAGCCGAGGAACTTTTTGTAGGTCGGTTTTGCATCATACTTCTCCGTTTCAAGGAACTGATGGTTAAAGTCAACATCGTATTCCTCAATTTCCTTCAACTCGCCTGTAGAAACCAAAGCGTTTATAAGCAATGTGTTGAGTTTGTCTGCAGTATTGAAATCATAGGTCTTGCCTTGGTCGGAAGTATAGGAGATGTTTTCCTGTGTCAGTTCCTTGATGGCTCTGAGGATGGTATCAGAGCTGCATGTACGAAGGGTAGGATGATACGAGAGATGGCGCATCAGTTGTGACGTTACATCTTCCACGCATGAGCCGCCACAGAAATAAACGCTCATCAGCGAACGGACTATCTCGCTGAACTGATATCCGAAGATACTGCTGCATCTCTGACCCAGTGTTGAGTCGATAACGGGTGAAAGCATGGAGTCAAATTTCTCCATGATTGAAAAAATTCCTCCAAAAGGTGTGAGTTTCTCAGATTTAATTTGTATTTTTGCCATGTCATATTAGAGTTTTGCTTGTTTTCTTTTTGCAACACTAAGATAAGTGAAAATTCTGACATGGCAAAATCCTGGGCAACTTTTTGTTGCTCAGGAACTTATAAATAAAGTTAAATTATAGTGTTGCGGAATTAAGGTACGAGTAGTTCCGTACGACCCCTTTTGGGAAGTAGAGTATGAAAATGAATCACAGAAGATAAAGAATATATTGAAGGATATATTGGTGGAGGTTTACCATATTGGCAGTACAGCAGTCAAAGGGTTAGCCGCTAAATCAATCATTGATATAATGCCCGTAGTGACAAATATTAGTTTGGTTGATAAGCATAACAAAGAATTTGTAGCGATTGGTTATGAGTGTATGGGTGAGTTTGGTATTGAAGGACGTAGATATTTCCGCAAAGGCGGCGATAACAGGACACACCAGATTCATATTTTTGAGCAAAGCAATCACAAAGATATTAATAGGCATATAGCAGTAAGGGACTTTCTGCGTACACATCCAGACATCGCTTTAGAGTATGGTGAATTAAAGATGGAGCTGGCTTATCGATTCTCGGAGGATATTGAAGGCTACTGCACTGGTAAGGATGCATTTGTAAAGCAACTAGAAAAGGATGCTTTGCTATGGTATCAAAATAATGAATCATATAAAACACGATAGAAAATATATAAAAGTATGAAAGAGAGGTGTATCCTATGATAGGATCAGATAAGAAAAAACTATATCCAAATGAAAACATAAAAACTGTTTGTTATTTAAGTAACCTACCGAAAAGACCCAATGTTGAGATTGGAGATTACACCTACTATAGTGATCATAAAAATTCACCAGAGAAATTTTATGATAATATAGAGCATCATTATGAATTTCTTGGAGATAAACTGATAATAGGCAAGTTCTGCGCAATAGCAGAGGGTGTGAAGTTTATTATGAATGGTGCAAATCATAGAATGGATGGAATCACAACCTATCCCTTTAATATCTTTGGCTGTGGATGGGAAAAGGTTACTCCTACAATAGAACAACTTCCTTTTAAGGGAGATACTGTGATTGGTAATGATGTCTGGATTGGTCAAAATGTAACCATTATGCCAGGTGTTATAATTGGTGATGGTGCGATTATTGCCGCTAATTCAACAGTAGTGAAAAGTGTTGAACCCTATTCAATATATAGTGGGAATCCAGCTAAGTTTATCAAAAAACGCTTTAGTGACGAAAAGATTGAATTCTTACTAAAGCTAGAGTGGTGGAACTGGAGCGGAGAGGAAATATTTGATAATCTTGAAATTCTAACATCCGAAGCAGGGTTAGAGGAATTAATCCTTAATTCCGCAACACTATTACAAATATAACTTTTTAAGTACCTGAGCAACAAAAAGTTGCTCAGGATTTTGCCATGTCAGATTTTTCACCTATCTTAGTGTTGCAAATCAAAATATGTATCAAACCCGACAGACATGGTAAAGGTAGCAATAAAATCTGAGAAACTCTCTCCTTTTGGAGGAATTTTTTCAATAATGGAGCTATTTGACTCCAATCTCTCATCTGTAATCGACTCAACTCTCGGTATGAGATGCAGGCTGTATGGTTATCAATACAGCGAAATCATCCGTTCGCTTATGAGCGTTTATTTCTGTGGCGGCTCATGCATAGAGGATGTCACCACTCATCTGATGTACCACCTCTCGCTTCATCCGACATTTCGCACATGCAGTGCCGACACGATTCTCAGAGCCATAAAGGAACTGACCCAGGATAACATTTCCTACACATCCGACACTGGCAAGACCTACGACTTCAACACGGCAGACATGCTGAATACACTGCTCCTCAATTGCCTATTGTCCACAGGGCAGCTGAAAGAGGGCGAGGGGTATGACGTTGACTTCGACCACCAGTTCATAGAGGCTGAGAAGTTTGATGCGAAACCCACATACAAGAAGTTTCTCGGGTACCGTCCAGGTGTGGCTGTCATTGGCGACATGATTGTCGGCATAGAGAACAGCGACGGCAACAC
>CDZD01028061.1_pt1 | contig 139110 bp, 84 predicted proteins | sample 554771 | NCBI WGS metagenome assembly CDZD01 (sample SAMEA3182069, study PRJEB8094) | gut metagenome | biome: human; feature: gut; material: Stool; isolation source: human stools | place: Canada | collected 2011-11-08
ATAACGAGGAACGACCTCATATGAGCTTAGATATGCGTTCACCTTTGGAGTGTAGGCAGATGACAGGAGTTATCAATAAAAGATGGGACAGGAAACGAGAAAAGTACCTGAAGCCTGAAGAGTGAATTGAGAAATATGGGCTGTTTTGAAGGAAATGCTTTATATTTGCAAAGTCATAAAAAAGGATAAGTTCTTACTTGTCCGTTGAAGAAACCTATAAAAGGTTCTTTGAAATCATGTGAAAAGGTTGGTAAACCTGTGCTAGGAATAAACATTTATGAGTAAACCTATAGTAGTAATCTGGCTAAAAGGAGTCAACCTAATTCAGGAAAACACAGTTTATAGAATAAAAAAGCGTCTAGTTAAATCAGGAAAAGACATCTCCCAAGTTAGGAAGTATTTTTTCCCAGTTAGGAAAAAATAATTTCCCAGTTAGAAAAAAATTATTTCCTAACTGGGAAAAAATCATAGCCTGCCAGACAAAATAATTTGGCTCTGTCCGAACAATGTGTTTTCCTATAGTTTCCGGATTCTCATTGCTACTCCTCCACCGGAAGCCATGTCATACTTCAATACCATATCAGAGGTGACAGTGATTTCAGTCTTCCGGTAATCGGTGGCATTCCTGTCCGCATTGATTCCGTCAGTAAAAACAGTTGCTTTATACGTACCAGCAGGGAGGAAACTGAAATCGATGGTAATGGTCCGCTTATCCCAGTTCGTCAAAGCACCTACAAACCATTCATCGCCTTTGCGCTTTGCGACAGAAAGATATTTCCCGACTTTCGACTGCAAAGGAACACATTCATCGAACACCGTAGGCACAGAGGCTATAAAACGTGTGCAATCGACATTCCGTTCGTAGAAAGTAGGAGAATCGCACAACATCTGCAAAGGAGAATCGAACACAACGTAAGAGGCCAGCTGATGTACACGGGTACCCATCGACATGGGTTGCTGTGTGACTGGTCGGAAAACATACCTGGCTGCATTGTTCATAGCTCCTGGAGTGTAATCCACAGGACCAGCTGCCATACGGATAAAAGGCATCGTCACATCGTAGGCTGGCATATCGTAATTGTGCCATTTGCAGTTTTCCAGTCCACGAACACCCTCAAAACTCAAGACGTTGGGATAGCAGACATTCAGACCTGATGGTTTGAACATGCCATGCAGATCCAACACCAGATGATGCTTTGCCGCTTTCTTGGCCAACTCATAACAGAACTTCACCATAGGCTGATCGTCACGGTCGAAGAAATCGATTTTAAATCCCTTAACTCCCATCTTGGCATAATGTTCCAAGTAATAATCAGTATCCTTCACAAAGCCCAGATAGGAAGCCCACAAAATGATTCCTACATTTTTTTCGTCCGCATAGCGTATCAACTCAACCAAGTCAAGGTTCGGATTGAGCTCGCTCATATCTTTGGCATTCTTGCTCCACCCCTCGTCCACTACCAGATATTCCAGTCCGTAACGGGAAGCAAAATCAACGTAATGCTTATAAGTCTGCGTATTACAACCAGCCTTGAAATCCACCCCTGTTATATTCCAATCGTTCCACCAGTCCCAAGCAGCCTTGCCGGGTTTAATCCAACTCGTGTCGTCCAACTGACATTCACCACCCAATTCGTATACAAGGTCAGAACCGAGCAATTGCGAATCATCGGTAGATACTGCCACAATGCGCCAAGGCAAGCACTGACCTGGAGATAGCTGCGCGATATAATCGGCTCTGGTCTGGGGCATTTCGTTCAGCTGGTTAAATCCACCAACATAGAAATCAAGTGGGTATCGTGCAAAGTCGGCTTCCACACCATAATTTGCCTGTTCGGCTTTTTTCAGAAACATGCCCGGATAATCTTTCAGTCCGGACTCACCAATCAAGGCCTTGCGGTTTCCATCCAGACAAACCAACAACGGAGACAATGAAAGGGAATCTGCCTTCAGCGAGCTGAAGGGTAGAAAAGAATACAATGACTCGAATGCCGAACAATACTGATCGGACGCATCACGCAGATCGCAAACATAGGGAACCTGACAGGAATAGTCTTTGTCAAATACAAATTCGGCAACCTCATCGCTCAATATTACACTGTCCTCCGAATTGACAAAGCGGTAAGCTGCTCCCTGATTATACGCCCTGATCTGCAACCGGATATTATTCCTGAATGTCAGTTCGGTTTCACGATATTCGCTTTGCCAGCTACTTCTTTTATAAAAAGAAGATTGCCGAGTGACACAGACTTCTTTGTTTCGGACTTTCTTTACCCATAATCCAACTTCTGACTCCTCTTGAAATTTAAGCCCCAAGCGCGATGGCTGCAATACGGCAGCATCTGTGTAAGCAACTTCCCATGTCAGAAAGCCATCATCTGCATGAAGAACAACACGCAACTTTCCGTCTGGTGAACATAAAGAATACTTCTTTGCAAACAAATTCAAAGACGCAAACGACAATAACAAACAAAATCCGATCAGCTTATACATAAGTTATATTTTTTATAAGAAAGTAAAACCTCTCCACCTCGATTTGCAACAACATGCTTTTCACTTATAATTCTTTCTATATTCAGACGGCAACATGCCATATTCCTCTTTAAAATATTTCGAGAAATACTTGGGTTCGGTATATCCTACCTCGTAAGCGATTTCGGCTATCGACATTTGAGTCTTCGACAGCAATGCCGCTCCTTTCTTGATGCGAAGCGAACGAACATACTCACTGGTTGTCTTCCCCGTCATGGCAGAAATCTTCTTATTGAGATACACGGTACTGATACCTATTTCCTTGCTCAGCTGCTCAACCCCAAAGGTCGACTCAGACAGATGCTGATCCATGATTGTTATTACCTTATTCAGCAGCTTCTCATCCTGCGAACTATGTTCGACTTTAGCAACAATAGGTTCTTCCCGTTTTTCCGTTTCCTTCTTCACTTCTTGTTTCTTCAGCAGATTGGCAATCTGTGCTTTTAAAACTTCCAAATTAAACGGTTTTGTAAGAAATACATCGATACCCAATTCCAGCCCCTTGATCTTATCCTGCTCGGATACACTGGCGGTCAGCAGAACCACCGGAATAGACGCAGTCTTATCTTGAGCTTTCAGCATCTCGCACAACTGCAGTCCATCCTTTTTCGGCATCATGACGTCCGATATGATAAGATCCGGTATATGCTTACATGCCTTCTCAAATCCGGCCTCTCCATCTTCAGCTTCAAGCACATTGTATTCGTGACGAAGATTTTCCACCAAATAATACCTGAAATCATCATTATCGTCTATGACAAGAACCGTATGTTCCTTAGGCGAAAAGCCCAAGGATTGAACAGGTTTTGCCACGTCTGTCTGAATGGATGTTTCTACAGCTTCCTGCTCTATCAGACTCTCATCTCCCTTAACCAAGGGCAACTCTATTATAAAAGTAGTGCCTTTACCAATCTCGCTTTTTACATCGATCTCTCCCTGATGCAAATGTACAAAGTCGTGAATGATAGACAACCCTATACCCGTTCCGATATTAATGGTGCGGCCATTCGACTCTACCTGATAAAAAGGCTTAAATATGTTCCTCAATTCTTTTTCCTCAATGCCAATTCCGGTGTCTGAGACACTAATTTTTATGGGCAGACTGGCTTCTTCGTCATATTCGACAGAAACTGCAACTTCTCCGCCATGAGGGGTAAACTTAAAAGCGTTGGAAAGCAAGTTGAAAATGATACGTTCCATTTTGGTCGGGTCAAATTGCGTATACAATTCCTCGACATTACCTGTAAATGAAAGCTTGACATTCTTACTTTGAGCCATATCTGCAAATGCAGCAGCCGCATTCTTAACAAAAGAGACCAAATCTCCCACCATCGGATTATAAGAGATTTCCCCAGCTTCCAATTTTCGGAAATCCAACAGCTGATTGACAATAAAAAGCAGCCGCTTTGCATTTCTCAATACCATATTCAACTTGTTCTTTATGGCCCAGTTTTTTTCTTGAACCAACAAGTTTTCAATGGGAAGTATAATCAGCGATACCGGTGTCCGCAACTCATGGCTTAAATTGGTGAAGAAATTGATTTTCATATTATTCATTTCTTCCATATGTGTCTTTTCCAGTTGTTGCTGCATGATTTTATACTTCAACGCAGTACGTAGCATGATATTTCTTACAATGTAATAAACAGCCAGAACAGCCACAATAAAATATATCAGGAATGCAGGCCAGCTGAGCCAGAACGGCGGCAATACTTCTATCCCAATCATTTTTTCCTGAACATAACCGGCTCCCGATTGGTCGACCGCTCTTACACGCAATTGATATTTACCATAGTCCAAATCGCTATACGATGCTGCGGGAAGTACACCTTGAACGTTCTGCCAGTCCTTGTCTTTTCCCTCCAACTTATACTCATACTTATATTTCTGCGGATATAACAAATCTAACGCAGAGAATTCGATCCGCATATTATTTTCATCATATTTAAGAACAACCTTCTTGCAGTTGGTCAACGCCTGTTCCAACAAAACACGTCCATTGAGCTCTTCACCGATCTTTACTACCCTGTTATTGATATACAGATTGGTAAATGATAACCTTTCTCCCTGCTCTTTATGTACGATCTCGGAAGGATCGAAAACATTATATCCGTTTACTCCACCGAAGATGACCTTATTGTCTTTGGTCAAGAGTCCTGATTTTGCATTGAAAATATTATCCTGCAATCCATCTTCTTTGCCATACTTCGATATTCGTACCTCCATATCCGTCAGATTCCCATAACTGATAACCTGAATGCAGAACAAGCCTTTGGGAGTACTGACCCAAATATCATTGTTTTTGTCTACAATCGCCATATAGACAGTATTCTGCTCGATACCTTCTTTTTCTGTAAAAAAGTGATAGTTCTTCATATTGGCATCCACTACAGCAAGCCCACCTTGTGTACACACCCAGTAATATCCATGCAAGTCTTGTACAATACGGTTTATGTAATTCTTTTCAGTGGTCGTATCTTCAGGTTTGTTGAATCTGAAGAATTTCACTAATTCATCGGAAGCAGAGATGACCTGAATGCCAACAGAAGTTCCAAAGCAAAGTTCATTGTCTGCCTCTTTTCGGAATATACATTCAATCGTGGTAGCTGTCTTTTCCGCATTATATCTAGATGCGACAAAACGTTTCTCGCTGTCAACATAACGGAATATACCTTTATTCAAGGAACCGATCCATACATTTCCACTATTGTCCTCGCCAATACACCACACAGAGCTGTCTATGCCGTCTTTCTCGTCAAAATGCACAAACTTATTATCTGCATAACAATATAATCCGTCCATGAATGTCCCGATCCACATTCGCTGCTTACTATCCTGAAAAAGAGATACGATAGTTCCTTTACCATCTCCTTTCGGATTATAGCTGATCTTCTTATAGGAGCTTTCATCCTTCGCTCTTATATAAAGTCCATCATCATTTGTCCCAATCCACAACCGGTCCTCACTATCTTCGGCAAAACAGTTAATGTCATTCAGCCATTTCGATTCGTTAATTTTATAAGAATGAAAAGAATTGAACAATGGATGATAGCAGTCAAGACCATATTTATAAGTACCAATCCACAAGATACCGTCAGCATCGGAATACAAACTGCTTACAGTATTGTCTGAAAGCGAATATAGTTCGTTCGTTTTTTTTATATTCTTGATGGAAAACGTATTCATATCTATGACATAAAGTCCTCCATGATCGGTCCCAATATAAATGTTATTCTCATTCTGAGTGATACATCGAAGCAGATAAGAATCGAACAAAACATCCGAAAATTCACGCCACTGATTGATTGCAGGATTATACTGAACCAAAAAACGCTCATCGCATATTGCCCAGACATTGTTACGGTCATCCATAAAAAGCCGGATCCTGCTGAGTCCTTTTCCCGAGAGATAAGAAGAGCGGTCTACAATATCCCCCGTATCCATATTTACCTTTAACAATGCAAAATCCTTATCCAATAGCCATAGGTATCTTTTAGAGTCGATACACCCCGTTATGAAACCTTTCTTATCAGAATCTTTAACCTTAAGTGTTTGCTTCTTTTCGTGATCATAGATAGAAACCGAATAATCGTCCAAGATGTATGCATCCAGATTTTTCTTCTGAATAATAGCCCGTATCCAGTTCCCTTGGGTTACATTTCGTTCTTTAAGAATAAAAGCATAATCATTGTAAAAGCACTCTTTACGCAAATCAAAAACAGAATAACCAGCCCTCGTCAATATCCAGAGCAAACCGGAAGCATCTTCGGTAATAGAATAGATATAATTATTGGCTATGCTGTTTTTATCAAGAGAATTTTCCTTGTACGTTTTAATCTGATAACCATCGTAACAGTTTACTCCCAAATCTGTACCGATCCATAAAAAGCCTCTACTGTCCCGATAAATGGTATAAACCGAATTACTGGACAAATCCTGATTCGAATTAATATTTCTAAAATAATACTGCTTGGCCGAGACCGAAAAAGCCAATAAAAACAAAAAGATCCCTATCAGGTAAGACTTAACATAAGACATGTTATTTTTCATGGTAATCAGATACAAAAATTTACTTCTAGTTTACAATATCCGCCACTTTAAGGCAAAATCCTATGCAAAAATAGAAAATAGTTCCAACTCGGAATCCCTCATACGACAGATATTTCAATGATAACACTCTTTCCACATATTGGTCTTTTATTCGTCCAGATAGGGACCTTTCTGATTCCACTGCACACGAACTTTAGAGAGGAACCAAGTTTTTCCATGATCATTGTTGCCCTGATAGAACAAATAACATTGCTCTCCATCGTCCAAAATCCCCGGATGTCCAGACTCACTACTGTTCCATTCACCGGCTTTTCCTACAGCTAGAAAAGGATTATTACTGCAGCGCGTCCACACCAAGCCATCGTGGCTTTCTGCAACGCCAATCTGCTGTGGCGCATTGTTATAATTGCCGGCATAAAACATATAAAGCTTACCATTGCGGTTGATGACCGAAGGAGCTTCAATGCAATTGCCTTCCCAAGCAAGTTCAGGAAAAAGTATAGGTGCCGAACATGCCTGTTTCCAGGTATCACGATCAAAAGAAGAATGTCTGGAAGTAACTGCCACACCTAAGTATTGTTTCTGATATGCCTGATCTCTGGTCGCATAATACAAGAAATACTGCCCATTGTATTCAAACACTTCTGCATCGATGGCTCTTCCGCAATTCCAATCGCCCGAAGGACGAAACACAGGATTAGTACGGTTACGTACAAAATGAATACCATCAACCGAATAAGCGTGGCAAATGGCATCCAACGCCCCATTGCCATATATCTGATAGAATAAATGTATGGTATCATTCCTTACGATGGCACAAGGAGCACAGATACCCTTCCGCTCCAAATCGGAATCCTGCAACGGATTAATCTCCCCTACTTTCTGCCAGGAATCTAAATCCTGACTCTCTGCAATGCCAATTCCCCATCCGATACCACGTTCTTTGGATTCTGGTATCGAATAATACATCAAATAATTCCCTTTCCATTTCAAGACATACGGATCCTTTGTAAAAGCCCTGCCCGTCCGGCTGCTGTCACCATACATCATGATACCTTTATGCAAATTTTGCCCCCACAAAGAAAGGGGGGCAATCATACAAATCAGATAAAAAACAAAAATCTTCATCTCACACAGGCTTTATAATATATTTCTTTCCATGTTTTACATCAAATACATTCAGATAGGTAGTTCCAGCTACGCTCTTCTGTTCAATGGTTTTCATCTTAACCCCTTTTATCTGTATGGGGGCATTCGTACGCAAACGGCACTCTGTATCTTTCATCGCAGACAATACCGCCTTTTTTAGTTTTCCATGTTCCCATGATATGTTCACTTCATAACCTCCGCGAGCTTTCAGTCCGATAATCTCTCCTGCATCCCACGACGAAGGTAAAGCTGGCAACAAATGTATTTCATGCAAATGACTTTGCAGCAACATTTCGGATATTCCTTCTACAACTCCAAAGTTCCCGTCAATCTGGAATGGAGGGCAAGCATTAAACAAATTCGGATACGTTCCACCATTCTCCGAGAAGCCTCGTTCCGTTGTATAGTTCAGATAGTTGTTAATCAACTTATAAGCATGTTCACCATCCAAAAGACGCGCCCAAAAACAAACTTTCCATGCCAAAGACCAGCCCGTTCCTTTATCCCCTCTTTTCAACAAAGTCTTCTTACAGGCCTCAAACAATTCGGGAGTCCGATTAGCAGAAACATCATGTCCCGGATGCAGGCAAAATAAATGAGAGACATGTCTGTGTTGTGGTTCTGCATCTGCATAATCAGCTCCCCATTCATTCAGATCACCCTCAGCCCCCGGCTGATAAGGTAGCATCTTTACCAATGCCTCATTCAAAGAAACGGCAAAATCCTTGTCTGTGCCCAAAACCTGAATAGCTTCTATGGTATTCTCAAACAGATTCCGGATAAGTCCTAAATCCATCGTAGCTCCTTTGGTAACAGCCCACGCTTTCCCATCTTCACCTATAAACCGATGCTCAGGAGAAGTAGATGGAGAAGTCAGCAAATGCCCGTTGCCATCATCAATCAGCCAGTCAAGACAAAATTCTGCGGCAGATTTCATAATCGGATATGCAGTGTTTTTAAGATATTCCTCGTCGCCCGTATAAGCATATTTTTCCCACAAATGCTGTGAAAGCCAAGGAGAAGCCATTGTCCAATTAGCCCATTGCGGATCGCCCATTCCCAGATGACCAACCGGATTGGTCATGGCCCAAATGTCGGAATTGTGTCCGGCAGCCCATCCACGACATTTATAATAATCCGAAGCAACATACCGTCCGGTTTTCGACATGTTGATGATTTGCTGAATCATCGGTTCATTCATATCTCCCAAGCCTGTTTTGTCAGAAGCCCAGTAATTCATCTCAAAATTAATATTGGTTGTATAATTACTACTCCACGCCGGACGTACATCTACATTCCATATTCCCTGCAAATTGGCAGCAACCCCTCCTTTTCGTGAAGAAGCGATCAGAAGATAACGTCCGTACTGATACAACAACGTTTCCAACCCATGATCGGAATTATCTGTCTGATATGCTTGCAGACGTTCATCAGTAGGCATCTTTTCTTTGGAAGCATCTCCTTTCAAATAGAAACCTAACTTATTAAAATATGAAGAATAATCAGCGATATGTGTCTGTTTCAGCTCATCGTAAGATTTCCCACAAACAGAGTCCAAATACGCTTTGGCCAGTTTTTTCTCGTCTTTTCCTTCTGATACCGGACATTTATCAAAGCCGTTGAAACTGGTAGCAATGGATATACCCAGAACAACCTCCGAAGCATCTGTTATCCGGATGCTTCCATCCACCAAAGCTTCCTGCCCATCGTTTTTCAAAGTACGAATACGTGTCTGAAAGCGCATACCTCTACACGAATCTCCCCATTGAACAGGTTCGTCTGATGTATTAATATAAGTAGGATCGGCATGCGAAGGTGCTCTGCCTTCGACCAGCAAATCTTTTCCGTCAACTGCTACAGTAGCATGCATCTTAGTCTGTGTACGTAGTTCCAAATCAAGAGCCTGGGGTACCGATGAAGTGAAACGAACTACCACCACCTGATCAGGATAAGACACAAATGCTTCACGAATATACTCCACATTATCAGCCTTAAAACGAGTGGTAGCAATTGCACGTTGCAAGTCCAAATCACGATAATAGTCAGTTGTTTCTCCCTTGTATTGCTGCTTGATCAGCAAATCTCCGATTGGTGCATAAGATTGGCTGAACAATCCTTGCATATTATGTGCCAGCTGATCGGCCAAGGCATAGTTCTTTTCGTCCAAAGCCTTTCGTATTTGCGGCAAATAAACGAAAGCATCAGGATTAGGTCTTAAATTGACAGGTCCTCCGGTCCAAAAAGAACTTTCATTCAAATGGATCAGTTCTTCCGACGGACGTCCATACACCATAGCTCCCAAACGTCCATTTCCTAAAGGCAAAGCATTGATAAAATACTCTGCAGGTTCGTCGTACCATAAACGCATCACATTAGAGTTCTCCAATCGTCCAATATCTTCCTTACAGGATAGCAACATAACGGCAGCTCCCATAACGAATAACAAATTCCGTAACATACATGCTTTAACCATAGCTTCAACTATTCCATATTAATAATACATATTCCAAATAAAATCTTTTTCTCCGTAACAAATATACCCGATGTATCATTACCCAACAGGATGCAAATGATAACAAATAGATGCGTTTTGGATAACATTACAGCGTTATAATACTTTTTACTTCAATAAAACTTGTGATTTTCTGTTTTTATGTCTCTATTTTCAGGACATAGAAAGGGCTGTCAGCCGAAAAAATCCGACTGATTATTCAAAGTTTACCATCTTATCAAAGAGAAATAACAGCTGTCAATGCTCTACCGGGGAGCTTGCTCGTAGACCGTCTGCAAGGTATAAAAACTATCCTCCGTAAACAGTCCTTTCTTCATGGCTCCGATCGCCTCAAGCGCACCCGGTTGCCAGTCGCCTGTAGCATGATTCAGCAGACACAGTCCCTTACCTCCGTCGTCCCAGTAGAAAGGAGCCAAACCATAGGTGCGGGCCGCCTTGTAAAAATATTCCAGATAGTATTTTCGGAATGCCTCTTCCCTTTCGGTTGCACGGTGTATACATCCCATTTCACCGATGTATACCGGAACGCCTTTTTCTACAAAGTGTTCTTTCAGCGCTTTAAACTGACTGGCAATCTGATTTTCGTTGTCACCGGTCACCTTTTTAGCTGCATCTGCCGTATGTCCCCACTCTGTATATTTGTTGCTCATGGCATAATCCATAGGATCGTAACAATGTACAGATACCAGCAAACGGCCAGGCACAACGTCTTTAGGCAATACAAAACTCTGAAGAGTAAGTCCGATATTAGTAGCATAACCCGGAACGCACAAATAACGGTCGGTATTCTTGCCGCCAGTAGCACGTACTGTATTTACAAAAATCTGATTCCACTCGTTCAGAATAGCATACTGACGGCCGCCGTCTTTCCGGTTATCTCCCCATCCCCAGCGACCATCGTGGATTTCGTTCATCGCCTCGAACAGCAAAAAATGTCCTTTGTCCTTGAAACGGGCAGCTATTTGTGTCCACACAGCCTTCAACTGAGCCTTAATCGCCTCGTTTTGTTCTTCCCCCTGAATGGCTTTCTTCATGCTAAGCCAATAATTGTCATCATGATGTATATTAACAATAGCATTCAATCCGGCTTTCTCGGCATATCCTACAACTTCTTCCACACGTTTCAGCCACGATTCTTCCAATTTATATTCAGGCGCACTACCAATATGTCCCATCCAAGTAACAGGTATACGTACGGAAGTAAATCCGGCCGCAGCCAATTTGTCGAATGTAACTTGTGTCACAGGACGATTTCCCCAAACTGTTTCGTTGGACACACCTTCTGCTATGGCATCCAACTGATTGCCCAGGTTCCATCCCATACCCAGCCAACGTGCCACTTGCCATGCGTCTTTGTCTGCTTTCTCTATATCGTTTGCCTCCGGATATGAATGTGCCTGTCCTCCTTGCAATACAAAAAAAGTGCCGCATAACAACAGGCATATAACTCTTGCCAATAGCGTTCCAGAATAGTTATTTGATAATTCTGTTTTCATGGTATTAATGATATTATAAAGTTATTTTATGTTTGTTTTCTCTCTAAATTATTCCACAAGTATAAAAAAGATAATCTACAAAAGTGTTTTTCTTATCCATTATATTCCATTTCGCGGGCTTTTAATTGCGGAAACGTTTTCCCGAAACTTACCGCATCCCGTTCACTGCTTTATCTGCCACTTCCGACCATGTACGGCGGATAAGTGTTTTCGAATACAAAGACGGACAGTATGCCGGTTTTTCGTCTGCCAACTGTTCGAGGCATCTCCAAGCATCATCGTATTCTGCCAGATAAACTGTTTTATCTTCTTCCGTCAGCCCCTGTCTTATGGCAGCCAGATGGAACAACGCACGATAAATCCGATACATCTGCTTGCCATAACGACATGTCACCTTCATCGTTTCATCCAACAAAGCATCGGGGATGCTGATTTGCTCTGACAATTCAACGATCCGTTCCCAATATGTCACTGCCGTATCCTTCTCGGCCAACAGAGTCAGGACTTTCTCTTTGTTCTTTGGTAAGGCAGGAAAGGTTATGTATTCGTCTCTCACCCACATAGCAAAAACATCATTCGGGAAAGCAGCACTACGCATTCCTCTCAGTGTAGCTTTCTCCGAAAGCAATGCCAATTCTCTGAAACGCGCCGCATCCTTACGGGAAAGTTTCAAACGCTTGGTCGCATAGTCATGGAAAATCTTTTCTTCCGGTTGCTGCGGTGAACGAGCCCACTGAGCCATTACCCATGCATTAAGGTCGCACCACAGCTCATTTTTAGGATAAGGTCCTTCCCATCCGCCACCGCGCGTCCAGGTCCACATACCGACCAACTTACCCGTATTATAAATATCGCGGATGCACCAGTACTTGCCTTCTTCCTTTTTTGCCCGGTCTTCTTCGAAACCTTCAATCACCCCACGAGCAATATAGTTGGGATATGCACCCTTGCCCTCATACTCGCGGGCACACTGAACTTCCACCAATTGCTGATGACGGCCTAATCCCAAGACTTTACTAAAAGGATTTCCACGATGAAAATCTCCCTCACAATGTTTGATAGCAATCACCAGATTGGGATGAGGTTCAACCTGATCACTGATATATTGATATTTTTTTGCGTCTGTGTCGAATGCCCACCATGTCCTGAAAATAACCTTTTTGTTTAATTTTACACACACCTCTTCGCGCAATAAATTCATCAGAGGAATAATGCACTGATCTGCATTATCCTTTTTCTGAATGTGTCCTACATGAAACGGCGCATCTTCCAAATAGGTCTCGCCGATACGTACCACAATACCGTCCATCTGAGGGAACTGCTTGAAAAAAGCATTAAGCTGATAGCGTAATATGCGCTGAACTAATGTATCCTGAGGATTACCAAATGTTTTTTCGATGCCATATTTACTGACCAGCCGTTTGGGCAACAGAATCAAATCGCTCATGGCATATACGTCGACTCCGTTCCGCTTGCAATCGTTAAACAGTCCGTGCAGACGCGCCGCTTTCTTGTCGACCCATTCACGGTCGGGCGTACCCGGCGGAAGGATGTCTTTATCGAAATCGTCCCAGTTAATGGCCAACGTAGGCGAATCGAACAAAAAATAGCATTTTCTATTATAACCCATCGACTTCAATACGTCCGGTCTGTCGTACATACTCTCGTAAAGAGGTTCGCCCGGATTGTTGTGCACCATATCCATAATATAAGGCAAACTTGCCGACTGCGAATGAACCGACAACGCCCCCATTGTGAATAAAAAGGTAAGAGTTAGTTTTTTCAGGTTAAACAATGTTTTCATGGTTTTATTTACTATATCATTAAATTTTCAGAACCGCCAATTTGCATTGGCTCACTTGCAAAATAACACAATTATTAGCCTAACAGTAGGTATAAAATAAAAACGGTTATGGTTCTTATCATAACAATACATACCCATTTTTAAGCAAACAAGAAGTTTATCTGCAATAAAAGGGGCGAAAAAACTTATAAATACCCTATCAGCCACTACCGAGCAACACTTGCACGGCTCGCGAGCCATGCTTGCAATACTCTTGGGAACTACTGGCAATACTCACGGACTTTACTTGCAATACTCGTGGGCTTTGTATGTAAAACCCGACAGCATTACTTATAAAACCTGACGACATTGCTTGTCATACTAGACAACATTGCTTGTTAGGTTAGCTAACTACCGATGTTGCGCGGCTAAAGTAAGTAGTTACGGGCGTCAAGTAGAACTTTAGAAAACGAAAGATGGATACGCGGACGACGCGGAATGAGCGGATTGGCACGGATAAAAAGAAGAAAAATGAAAAATGAAAATCCGCGTTCATCCGCATTGTCCGTGTTGTCCGCGTATCCATCATTGCAACACACTAACCCTCAATAGATCACAGCAAAGTGAGGTTTCACCGAAACTTGAGCATTCTTAGCATTTCTTACACAACTCCCAGAATGCTACAGCCGAAGCAGCCGCTACATTCAGCGAATCGACCCCATGCATCATAGGAATACGTACCACATAGTCGGCTCCGGAAATGGCCTCGGCAGGCAGGCCGTCGCCTTCGGTTCCCATCAGCAAAGCCAGACGGGCTTCTGCTTTCAGTGCCGGTTCGTCTAAAGAAACAGAACGGTCGGTCAAAGCCAATGCAGCTGTACGGAATCCAAGTTCCTTCAGTTTCGTCAACGGATTCTCAATCCACGTCCAGGGAATCAGAAAAACCGAGCCCATAGACACGCGCACCGAACGGCGGTTCAACGGATCGCAAGAATCGGGAGTAAGCAATACGGCATCAATGCCCAAAGCTGCTGCCGAACGGAATATGGCACCAATATTGGTCGTGTCCACCACTCCATGAATCACAACCACACGACGTGCGCCATTGCACACATCTTCCACCATCGGCGGCAATGGCCGACGCATGGCACAAAGCACTCCGCGCGTCAGCGTATAGCCGGTAAGCCGAGTCAGCAAATCGCGGTCGCCGGTATAAATGGGAACATCACCTATTCGTTCTACAATATCGGCCGCATCGCCCGTTATGTGCTTCCGTTCGCAAAGCAAGGCGGTAGGCTCGTACCCCGCATCAAGTGCTACGCGAATCACTTTCGGACTTTCGGCAATAAAGATACCGTGTTGTGGATCGAGCCGGTTACGCAGTTGTGCTTCGGTCAGTGTGCTGAACACTTCCACACCCGGTTGTTCCAGAGAAGTTATTTCAATGACAGACATATCGTTCCTTTAAATTCACCGAGACAAAAATAGTGTTTCTTCCCCACATATCTGATAATATTTCTTCCGAAAATCAGCTTAAAGCACAACAAGCATACCTCTATGACAGGAAAAGACACAGCATTAGACAAAGTGTCTATACAAATAGAAGCATTTCTCAAGAAATGTCTACTATTATAGTTTATAAAAATAAAAAGCGTCTGGTTATATCAGGAGAAGGCATGATTTTTTCCCAGTTAGGAAAAAATTATTCCCTAGTTAGGAAAATAATATTCCCCAGTTAGGGAAAAAAGATTTCCTAACTGGGGAAAAATAAAGCACTCTGCTTTTTAGCCTACAACTCCTCAATAACTCGTTCCTCTTAACTTGCCGTTAACCATGATTATGATTTCTTTTCAACAAAGCATTGCAGAATAATCGGATTCAAAACCTTAAACCAATTACAAGCCATCACAAATGCACCTGTCAGATTGGGATGAACTTTATCGGCTATGGTATGAATACGCCAGTCGAATCCATCGTTCACAGAGACATACTTCACATTCGGGCGGTTTACGTCTTCTACCATCTGCCGAAGACTTTCGTTAAGTTCGGCGATGTAACTATACTTCGGTAACTTACCACTATGAATAACTCCCGCTATTAATATCACTGCATCCGGATTGACCTGCATTATCTTATCAATCATAGAACGATGAGCAGCCACAATGCCCGGAACCGGCTTTTCTTCTACAAAATGATTATGACCGGAATGTATCAGTACAATGTCCGCCGGGAAAGTCCGATATATGGAGTCAATTCTCTGTTCAACATATTCGGTATTCTTACCACCAAAAGCAGCATGTTTATATGAAATGCCGGCAGAACTTCCATTCCGGGGACCTACAAACTCATAGTCGAAACCTGCCGCACTCAACAGTCGTGCCAAAGGCCCCATATATGAAGTGAAAGTTCCCCCTCCTTCCGTAATAGAGTCGCCTATTCCCATAATGCGGACAGTACCCGCATGAAGTGGCATTGCAATCATAATAATGCCCAATACAATACAGAAGCGATGTAACAATCTATTATTCATATCTATTTCAGCTATACAATCAACTATTATTTAAGAAACAACTTGTCACTTATTTCAAGAAGTCTATCCATGCCCGTCACCGTTCAACAATAATCCGTATCTTGTCGCCCAACAGACCGGAAGGCAATAACGGGCTGTCTTGCCGGTAATAATTGTAAGTTGTAAATGTTTTCCGTTCGGTCGGACGTTTATCACCCGTATACAGCCACTTGGGATATTCCAAAAGCCACCTTCCACGGAAAACTTTTCCCGCATAGTCCAACCGGCCAAACTTTATGTCCAAAGGATATTGTTCATCCCCTATCAGGCAATTGGTCAGCGTATTGGTTACCTCTATTTCGAACACATTCTTGCCTGGCTTCACATATCGGGTGATATCTGCCTTAAATGGATGTTTCCATAGCACAGCCACCTCACGGCCATTTATCTTCAGTGAGACAATTCCGCCGACTTTACCCAAATCCAGGTAGACAGCTTGGGCATCTTTTATTTCTTTCTTTGTCAGATGTACGTTTTTCGAATATGTGGCAGTACCGGAAAAATACTTCAAACGTTTGTCAGCCGATATAGTCCAGTCATACAAAGAGTCCATATTGACTTCAAAACTTTCCTGAGCCTTTACCGGTTTGAACAAAACCTTCCACGGACCTGCAATCTCCGAGACGATGCTTTCCGACACGTCAATGCTCTTTCCACTTCCGGTATCTTTCGTTTGCTTCCGAAATATCACAAACAGACTCTGCAACGATTCCAGTTCCAACGAAACTTTTGTTCTTCCGTCTTCCTTTTCCCATGTCACCTTTTGTGTTGTAGTACCTTTTTCAGCATCCCATATTTCAGGCAGCATTCCTGCTACACGGAAAAGTATTTCAGCACCGACAGGCTTCCGGCTCTGATTGGCTACAAAATAAATATCAGCATCGGCCGTCTTTCTGTGTGTCCAGACAATCGAGTTGCCTCCGGCCAGTATCTCCAGATCCTTCTCTACAGCCATGTCTTTCATAACTTCAGCCACAGACATCCCGCAGTATACCGTACCTTTTCCGTATTTATGCTTCCTTACATTCGTTCCATCACAATCTCCCCAAACCTCAGCAGATAGCTTCTGTATCTCACTATCAACTGTCGGATAGCCACTTAAACCGGATGACTTCAGCGGACGTGGCCCAACGATGCAAGCTCCGTCTTTCACCAAAGCTGCTATTTTCTTAACCAATGAAAGACTCATCGCCTCATTATCAGGCAAAACAAGTAATTTATAACGTCTTCCGTTATCCAACACCAATCCTTCCGCATCGGCATAAACATGTTCCTGCACGAATGTTTCGTCCATTGCATCGCAATTGTAGCCATCGGCCACTGGTATTGTTTTCTGAAAAGTAGGATAGAGATAAGCGACATCGGCAACAGCTTCTCCCTGCCTCAACATACCTTGTACACGAGTCAGATATTCGTTCCAAGCCTTCGACTGCGTCCACCACGAGTTATGCCTGTTCAGCTGAGTACCCCAAGACTGAGACACCATGCCGGGGAAAACAGAATCATCCCACGGCTGATGTGGCATCACATGAAGCTGGAAAGCATTAACACCCAACGAAAAAGCCAGATCAGCCTCAGCTTTCATGTCTTCCGGCAAAATATCCCAGTTCCCAGCCGACGGACTGGCTGTAAAAGCTTCGGCATAGACAATCGGATTTTTCGTTATATGGGCAACAGAAGCAGCCAAACGCAAGGTCCACCATCCATAACTGGAATTACCGTGCCAGAACTCTCCGCTGACTCTGTCGGCCATTCTTCCACCCCTGACAAAGTTATAAGGAGCATTATACGGCTGCAATTCAAACTTCACATCAGGATAACGGTGAGACAGTTCGGTTAACGCCGCTATGTTCTCTTCAAGTACCAGTTCTTCTATCGTTTTATAGAAATCGTATCTGAAACGTTCTGTCAAGTCTCTGTTTTCTACAATCAGTTCGCCAACAGGAGGAATCCAGTCCAATGAAGAATTCTTACTGCCACGAATCTCTCCCTTCCCAAAAGTCGGAAGCCAGTAAAGCGGATCGTATCCTCTTTTTTCAATAAACTTCTCCCGGAAGCGAGGAGTCCATGTTTGCCCTCCGGCTTCGTAACTGTCCAGCACCACTGCTTCGACTGTCCGGCCAGCCTTGTCCCCGGCAATGTCCAGAATCTTCTTCACATAATTAGTAAAGTGGGTCGTTATGGCTTCACGACTCATCTTATCACACTCCAGTCCGTTTACATAATTATCCACCGGATGAGGCATTACACCCGTCGGCGTATATCCGTATCTGATTATCTGCCAACGTCCCGCATCAGCTTTCCAACCTGCTATCTCACCCGCCTTGACATACTTCGTAATGTCGTGAATATCGGAAAGAGACACCACATCCGAATTGGACAATTTAATGGCCAAAACAGCAATATCCCGATAATACTGGGTAGGCTTATGCACTTCCGGCTGCTCCAACGCCATCATGACAGTCCGATTCTTATCCAGCGTTATGATTGTATCGGTCCACACTAATTTCTGCATGGCCTGTTCCGGCTTTATCCACGGACCACCGTTAGTAGAATAACCCAGGCAGTTCTGCATCCTGAAACTCAATCCCAACCTGTCCGACTCGTCAATGGCATGTTTCATCATATTCCACCACTCCGAGGACAGAGTTTTTACCTTTGGGAGGCGCGTGTTCTCATTTGTCCACAAAGCCGCATCATTGATACCGGCAGAAACCTGAAAATGAACTACTCCTCCCAGTCCAACGGCTTTTAAGGCTTCCAAATCGGCCGTTATTCCATCTTTGGAAATCTGGCTTCCCATCCAGCGCCACCATACAACAGGCTTTGCTTCGTCCGGCGGACAACAGAAAATAGAATCCAAGTTATTTTGCGCATACACCAAAGACAGTTGCATGCCTACAAGCAGTAAAGTAAACAGACGTTTCATCCCGCCATGGTTTTATTAAGGTAATACAACATCATTTCTTTTACTCTCCGGGAATACATTCAGTTCCTGTACTTTCCCGTCTTTCCAGACACATTCTACAACCGTATTGCCAGGAGCATGAAGCTTGAACGACACATTCCATTCCTTGGGCCAGGCCGGTAACAGATAGATTTTATCGCCAACCGTCTGCATCAGCATTTCCTGCACGCCAATCATGCCCGATCCTCCCCAATTGTGGTCGGGTACCCAGTCGTGACCCGGTCCCCAGAAGGTCGGATAACGGCGAGGAGCATCTGTCATTTTTTTCAATGTTATCTCTTTTGCCTCATCGGTCAGACCCAGACGAGCGCAGAATATGGCATCCTGATGCCAGCTTATATAGTTTTTCTGATTTGTGTTGTCTACTCCATATTTCCAGGTATTCACGGCAATGTCCAAGTCGGGCAAGCCTATGCCATACAATCCCCAAGGGAATACCGGATAAAGCTGAGGAATTTCTACATTGTTTATTCTTTCCCACGTCACAGCCGGTGCTATCGTCTTATGTCCGCCACGATCCCGGAACGGAATGTCCGGAATACGTTTGGCAAAACCCTGCCAGTGTTTTCTTTGCTCGTCTGTCAGATAATCGTCCGGCAATTGCAAAAGCAGATCTGTCACACACTTCAAAGCGGCTATGGTATTGGCTGAGTTATAAGCCATCTTATAGGTTTCGCAACCTGTGCTGGGATACAAAATCAACTTGCCTTTGCCATCCAATGTTTTGGAAGAACGCTGAGCAGCCAAATACTGATAATGTTCGTCATAGAACGTCAGGCATTCTTCTATCAAAGGAATATATTTCCGAATATCGGTACCTGTATAGAAGTACAAGTCCAAAGCCATTTTACAGAATTCAAATACGGTATCCCATTCGTAATCAATCCATAGGTTATGTTGTATACCCGGATGCAACAAAGACGGACGGTTCCACCCATACGAACCGGCCATAGGCAAGCCGAACCACTCGATTTGTTCTGTAAAGCAGGCTCCCCGATGTCCCCAATACTGCTGCACACGCAAACGTGCATTCTCAAGTGCATTCAGGTAGAAGTCCAATTGGGGATACATCATATCAAAGTCACCACTTTTTAGCATAGGCCAGTAAACGAGTCTTTGATTCTGGGCAGTATGTGTACCTCCACCCCAGTCACGATGGTCAGGAGTAAAGGGAAAACTCTGATTGACCAAAGAAGGATCGTAAGTGAACAGACCTCCATTGAATTTGGTCGGTAATTTGCCATAGGCATTACATCCTAACTGATAACGGAACAACTGATAATTACGTCCGACCTGCCAGGAAGAAGACTGGGCCTGTGCCGAATCGGGATTTATCACAACATAACTGCGATCCCAGAACTGATTCCACCAGCGCCGGGAATCTTTCTTATACACTTGCGCTTCCTTTTCAAAACGCGTTCCGGTCTGCTGCAATCCATTTTGCCACTGCTCCAGCGTCTCTGTCTGCTCGGTATGAAAAGCCATCACCAGATGGTGCTTTTTACGAGGACGCTCCGAACGCAGTTTATACCCTTTAAAATCAGTATCAACATAACGCCCGGCGCAGGAACCGGCCACCGTCATGTCATCCCCCTCCATATAACCGCCAAATGTCAACGACTTCAGCGGATTCCACATTTGTCCTTTAACAGCCTCCAGTTGCTGCTGCTTAACAGTCAGGTCAAAAACAGTCTGTTCGCGATTACGGTGATACCAGGTAATCCGCTTTCCATCGTGCATAATGGAGTCCGGCTGGACTACAGCTTTTACAGGTGCGCCACGATAGGCTATGCTGGCACGTACACGACCAGCCTCCTCCCATACCAGCGGAGCAAAACGCCAACTTTCATAGGCCGCCTCCATGGTCAACGGAACGTCTGATTTTACCGCAACTTCTGCAACCGGGATATGAACATTTGCCCAAATCTCAACAACTGTCTTTTTTCCGTCTTTGACCGCTTCTATTTCAACATACCCGTCACGCAATTTCAGTTCCTGCTTAAAAGAGGCTCCTTCAAAAGGATTCGGATGGAACGACAGGCGTACACGCCCAAGTTTAGGAAACACATTGTTCTCATCAAAAACTCCCGAACGCGACAGATAAAGAAAAACTTCGTCCTCCTCTACCCAGACATTCATACCTATATCCCCACCTCCACAGGGCATAGACTCACTGGAGTTACGGCTTTGAGTCGTCCAGCAGGGATTATAAGCGTCCAGCCAGTCTTTGCCATCAGAAGCCCATATGGCACCCGAAAACAACAGCCCTGTCAATAACATAAAAAACGGTTTCATTATCAATCCTTTTTATCGGTTATTTTAAGCGGAACTCGTCCGTTAAACGAATGTTCACGTCGGATGCCGTTATTATTCACACTGAAAGTTCCCAATAATAATTGCGGTATGCCATCCTTATCGAAAAACACGAAAGGACGTTCAAAACTAAGTTTGCTGGCATCGTAAGTACTTCCGTCACTCCAATGCAATACAGGCGGAAGCACTTTGGGATGGGGAGCCGGACGCCAGTTAACAGCATCTTCCGACTCCATCAAAGCCAGACCTCCACTTTCCTTTCCTGTAAACTGACGTACTACATCGCGGACAATGGCAAAATAACGGTCGCACTTTTTATCATACCATACGAAAGGATCTTCGGCTACCATGGAAGCATTGGGGTCTTCGGGCTGGAATATCAGCTTATTGGTCTTTACAAAAGGACCTGTCGGAGAATCGGCAAATGCTACACTGAAACGCACCTTTCCTCCGCGAAGCATTCCATTCTTGCATACAGCCTTATACAGCATGACAAATTTGCCATCGCGCCCTACACATACGGCAGGATTCGAAACCAGCATGGCATCGAAGGCCGTACTATCGGCACTGTTTGACAGTACCGGCTGGTCCAGCCGTTTCCAAGGGCCTGCCGGATTATCAGAAACAGCCACTCCGACACGCTGCGTATTGCGACGGGTCCACCATTCGGTTCCGTAAGGTTGTAACCGTTCTGAAGCTGCCATGTGCGTACCTTTCGTACCTACATAATACAAATAGTATTTTCCGTCATATTTGATTATATACGGGTTATGAGCCATGGCTCCATCCCACCTGATACTGTCGACGTAGCCCAATGCTACGTTAACAGGTTGGTAGGGTCCTTCTGGCCGGTCGGCTACTGCATAAGCTATTTCCGAATGCGAGATCCAGCTTTCGTGCCGTCTCTCTCTGGGCCATCGCGAATAATACAGATGATACTTGCCGTCGTATCCTTCAACCAGACTGCCGCACCAGATGTTCCAGGCAGAATCGTACATGACATTCTCTACCGGAATCGTCTGAACCATATCGGCCAAGGCAAAGTCCTTACCTGGTACAAAATTCCGTCCGGAACAGGAAAACAGCATCTGCGCACCGAAACAGGCAAACAGCCCGTAATAAGCATATCTTTTCATGGTATCCGATTTTGTTTATTCTATAGTTACTTTACTTCCAATGCACAAGTTTTCTCAAATCCCATATATCCGTAGGAGAAGACTACTGATTTCTTTTTGGCTTCTTTGGGCAAGACATAATTACCTCTGAATATACCACTATTGACATCGGTTTCTTCTACAGAAATTTTCTGGGGAAGTTCATCACCAACTTTTACTTCTACCCATCCTTTATCTCTCTTATCCCAATGAATGTTCAAGGCTGCCTTCAGTTCTACTACCACAGTATCTCCCACTTTGCCAGAAGAAATTTCATTACCGTTGGAATCACTCACACCAATAGAATGACTGCCTAACGTGGCAAATGTCAGAGTAGCCATCCATCCTCTGTTCGAAATGGCCCAACCTTCCGTTGCATAGGCAAAATTACCGATATTGTCCAAGTCTTTCTCTGCTTGCCGCTGATAAGAGCCGCTTCGGGGGAACTGCCCGTCCAAAGGAGTTCCTTCCAACGTACCACGGCACGAGCCCAACATGCCATATCCGTTTGGATGAGCATCCGGCCAGCCATATTCCACTCCTTCCCAGAAACCGTTCTTTACTACACGTTCCGCACTTTTATGGCCAATATGGGTGCCAACCGGATTGGCTCCGAATACAAAATCAACCTGAGCCCATCCCAAACGCCGCAATGCATCGTCATTCAGCAGGTAAGAAGCAGCAAACAGGCTTCCTCCCAATGCCGGTGCTCCACCCAGCTCTTTGGTCTGAGGATGAGCGAACTCGGTTTCGGAATGTGTCCGATATTGCCAGCAATTGTTCGTACGTTGTCTGATATGGTTCGCCCATGCACGCAACTTCTGTAAAGTTCCTTCGGGCGCCTTATCCGGAGCAACCATCAGGAAAAAAGCCAATGCTTGAGGAGTGATATGCTCGCCGTTGCGAATCCACCACATGTGACGGGGATTATTGAAATCCCAGTTATCAATAATGTCCTGAGCGCTTTCCTGAGCATATTTCAAGAATTTATCCGGATTTCCGTCCGGTTCATTCAACTCGCACAGATACATAAACAGGTTGCTGAATACTGATTGGCCGAATACATTACCCATTTCATTAAACTCCTGGAAACCATAATCGACCCACTTGGTACTATAAGTCCAGTAACGGACTACTTTATGCCGGTCGTAAGCTTCCCATTTCTCCAGACATACTTTCCGGTAGTTTTCGTATTTTTCCTTACTCAAATATGGTTTAAGAAACGAATGATAGGCTGCACACAAAGGAGCCAGATGGTCGAGTGTATTCCAGTAATCATAAATCATGCGTTCTTCGCCCTCGTATCCCAAGGTTCCGTGACGGTTCTTAATCGGACCGTTGAAGTCGACATGATGATAAGCAAACTCTCCATGCCACAACATCAGGTCTATCAAATCGGCTGTCTGCTTGTCGCCCAGCTCGGTTGTCCAATTATCAAACAATGCAGGATTGGAAGAATAGTACAGCAGCTCATACAAAGCTTCAAGTCCGAAAGCTCCCTGGTCACGCGAGGGTCCTCCACCATACACGTTAGCTTCGTTCGAATGAACGGGATCTTCCGAACCACGTACGTCAATAAAGAAATCGTAAGCCAATTTGCCGGATACTTTTTCCATCAAATGGTCGGCAATCCAGAAAGGAACAGAGGTACCCCTGTCCTTCACTTCTACAATAAATTCATCGGTTGTCCGAGGATTGAAATCGGTGAACCATCCCTGTCCATACAGCATCCGTCCTTCGTATTCCGTCTGGCCGGTACGGGTATTAATGATCTTAAACGGAGTATTGTCCGGAGCACCAAAACATACAAAACGTTTGGCTTCATTCAGATTGTAACCAGCCTGATTCACCAACGGCTGATAATTCTTGAAGACGGGACGACGAGGATTGCTGATTGGTACATGCACATTAAAACTTACTCCTTCCTTCGCATAATCTTCCATCGCATCTGCTGCCAAGAAAAGCATGGTAGGTTTGCCGTCTTCGATCAGCAATTGCGGACGTTCCAAGTGTACCAGTTTGGTCAATGTACCATCCTTCCATCGAATCTCCGGCACGGACACTAATGGAGATTTCACCGGTTTCCAGTCGAAACCATCCTTCGAATAGAACAAGGCCAGCGACCGTCCTCTGTTTGTAAAGCTACCGTGCATATCCTTCACAATGGCATAGAGCAGACCATCCTGACACCAGATATAAGGATCTTCGGCCGGGAAATCGGAACCGGAAGCGGTGAAGATAGGCTGAGGATATTTCTTGAAAGGTCCCGTAGGAGAGTCTGACGTCGCACACAAATGCACCACCGGTCCGCCCCAAAGTCCACCTTTCTTCTTGGCAACAGCTTTATACACCATCAGATACTTTCCATCCGGAGTCTGCGTAATAGAAGGGTTGGCTATCATCTTGGCATCCCAGGCCGTACTGTCGGCCGAGACATCAATAAGAGGGACATCGAACCGCTTCCAAGGTCCGTAAGGCGATTCGGACACGGCTACGCCAATACGCTGGTTATTGCGGTGGGTAGGATTCAGGCTCGATTTCATGTTGCGCCCATCGCCCGTATTACCGGTATAATACAAATAATATTTATCGCCGAAACGATGGATGGTGGGATTATGTGTATTCAACCCATCCCAATACTTGGCACCTCGCGCAGGCAAAGCCAGATCGCTGAAACGGTAAGGTCCTTCTTTCTTTTCAGACACAGCATGAGCCACTTCCGAATGAGTTACCCAGGCCAGAAAACCGTACTCTTTTTTCCAGCGCGAATAGTACAAATGATACAATCCGTCTTCCCCTTTAATCGGAGAAGCTCCCCATGTGTAATATTCATCTGACTTCAAAACAGATTTCTTATCAACCGGATCGAGATTCAGAGAATAGTTCTCCGCCCGGCCTTTCGACTGAGAAAATGCAGAAAAAATACTGCACAAACAGAACATTCCGATAAATATCTTCCTCAACATCATATTGTAATTAATGTATTAATAATTAAAGTTTCACAAGTCATTCTATTTGCTTTAACCTGATTAAGCCACCGGTTCGGTATGGATAAACCAACAGTTTATTGCGGATAAACTGACAGTTTAATACGAATAAACTGGCAGTATAAAAGGAATAAACTCACAGTTTAATACGGATAAACTCACAGTTTATTTTCTGTAAACTGAGATAAACTAATACCTCATTATCTATCAACCAGTTACAACTTTCTTCCTCACAGCAAGCAATTAGCGTGTACAATAATACAAAAAACGAAACAGAACCGGAGTAATAAAACGAATTATGCTTTTCCGGAAACGTTTTTATTCCTCGAAAACGTTTCCGAAAAAGCATAAATTCTACATTCCTGTAAGTAAGGTCAGCGACCGGCCGAATATACAAAATCATCAAAATCGGCAGGAATCCGTATGCCGGATCCATAGTTCAGAGCGTACATTCCTACCATCGTTCCCATAAATCCCCACATCGGAGTACCTTCGTCGCTTAAGTAAGAGGCGTTTTCTATCGTACCGGTCAGGTGCCAGTTCACGTTGTCTGTACTATAATAGAAAGAACGCTTCAGCCCCTCTACCTTCACCCGCAAAAATACGACACCAGCGTTTATTCCTTTGGTTTCGGCAACCACTCTTTTAATCTTCTCGCGTCCCCGTCTTTCTTCTACAACCAGTCTGAAACCATTATCTCCATCCTTACGCAACGAATAGGAAGCATAGGTTTGCGTATCGTAGTAGCACAACAAGCCAGCCTGCTCTACAGTCTGCGGAGTAAAATCCATTTTAACCGTTGCCGTATAGAACTTGTCTGTTTCTCTCTGCACCACAATATTGCGTGCCTGGATATCATCAAGAGTATAATTCCCCGTATACAATCGAAGCCATCCTTTCCGTTCGTCCAAACGTCTTTCTTCATAAACAGGATTCCGTACATTCAACCATTGTATGCCCAGCTTTTGACTCGAAAAATCATCGCTCTGCTTTGTCTTTACAGGCGTATAGGGCAAGTCGGGAAATTCAAACGTATCAGGCAGTCCTTGTTTGTCGCAGACAAATGGCCAGCCATCCTTTTTCCAAATAACCGGATAGAGGCTTGTCTCACGTCCCAATTGCGAATATCCTTTCTTGCTGTAGCTGTTCTTCAACGATTCATCCCTGCGCTGGGTTATCACGGTGATATACCAGTCACCGTTGGGAGTAGAAAACATCTTTCCATGTCCCTGATGTTTGTTTACGGCCTTTTCATTATACTGTGCCAGAAACGGATTACCCGGATATGACTCGTACGGACCGTAAATCTTTTTAGAACGGGCCAGCAACTGATGGTGTCCTTCAAAAGCACCGCTTGAAGCTGCCATCATAAAATAATAGTACCCATCCTTTTTCAGCAGATGAGGTCCTTCAGGAGCAGCTTTTTTCCCATCCGTTTCCATCCAGAAGGGACCTTCCACCACTTTTGTACATTCTTTGTTCAGCTTCACAATCCGGGTGCCGTTTCCTGTCGGAATGCCTGCTGCATACAGCATGTAGTGTTCGCCGTCATCGTCTACAAAATGAGAGGGATCGCTGCCGTGATCTGTCAGCTGGACAGGCTCGCTCCACGGTCCGTAAATGCTTTTCGACTTGACCATATAGTTGCCACGTACATTCACACTACGGTCTTTCTGCAACTGAACCAGACAATAAAAGACGTAGAACTCGCCATTGTAATAAGAAATATCCGGAGCCCACAAACCGCATCCGTCATAAAAGTGACGCAAATCTATCGGGTTATCATCGTCGAACACATAACTCACCTGCTCCCAGTTGACCAGATCCTTGGAATGGGAAATAACCAATGCCGGAAAATACTGAAAGGTAGAATTAATAGTATAAAAATCATCTCCAACCCTAATGGTAGAAGGATCGGGGAAAAAGCCCGGAAGCACAGGATTGGTAAAGGTCGACGGCTTCTGAGCAAAAAGCGGACATGCCACCAATAAGGACATCACACACAATAAAAATCTATTCATAATACTATATTTACTAAAGGTTTATATCTATAAAATAGAAAGAAAACAACGAATACCTTGCCCCTACAAAATGGGCACGGTATATCAATCCAGAACTTTCCTACAATATACACTCAGGCGAACGGGACCAAACAATCCGGCTGTTTCGAGCTGACTGTCTTTCGTAAAATAGTTCCATATCACAAACGTCTTTCTCTGCTTTATCGGCCGCTCTTTATTCTGCAAGAACCAGTCAGGATAGGCCACCAAAGGTCTGCCTGCATACTTACCTGAGAAATGACGTTCTTTGCCCCATTCCATATCTTCAGGGAACTGCTCGTCGCCCACCAACCGATTATGCCAGGTATTGGTAACTGCAATCTCCAGTTCGTTTTTCCCTTGATGAAGTGCCTGCCTCAAAGCCGAAGAAGAAAGTACAAAAGGACGATGCCAGACTGTACCTATCATCTTGCCATTAAGTTTGACCTGAGCCAGATTCTTTAAATCGCCCAAATCCAACGAGTAGCCATATTCTTCCTTCAAATACTCTTCCGACAAATCGAACTGAATGCGATATATAGCTGTACCAGAGAAATAACGAACATCAAAATCATCCGATTCTGTCCATGAAACCAAGTCTGTATAAGTACGAGTAAACCGTGATTCATCTGTTTTCGGGACAAACTCCACCTCCCATGTGCCTGTTATATCTCTTGGTTCAGGCAAATTATCCACAAAAACATTCATCGTATCCCCCGACGCATATTGCAACAGATACTTACCCGGAGTTTCTGTAATCAGCACATGATGCCCGTCAACCTCTTCGACTTGTGCCCATTTTACATCTTCCTTACAGGCGCTTTCTACATGGTTTTTCGCCTCATTGCGGAAAACAACAAATACAGACGAAGAAGGCTGTAAAGACAAGGGCAATAAGACTCTTCCGTCCGTTTCCTTCCACAAGCCACATAAAGAAATATCACCGTTATATGGATTCCACAATTCAGGTTGCTTTCCTGCAACACCAAAAGACAGCGTATCTTCGATTTGTCTGCCCGATGTATTTACAATAAAAAAGAAGTCTGTATCTCCATCCTGCCGATGTACCCATCCCAGTTCTTTAGGACATTCATCAACCCCCAGTCGGTAACCTAAATAGTTTCTGACTTTATCAACCGGCATCATCAGCATCATTCCCTTCCCAACTTTCGTAATTTCTTGTTCTTGCTCTCCCCATATTTTGTGAGCATACTCTGATACAAGCCGGTCACATTCCGGATAATTCTTCAAACCACTGGCCCGAACTGGTTTACAACGGGAAGAAAAAATAGCTCCTTCGGACAATAACTCATAAACCTTAGCCAACAACTCCGGCTGCATGGATTCGCCATCAGGCAACTCAACAAACCTGTATTTCCGGCCCGAAGCCAGAAGAACCTGACCATCGACAACACTGGCTTCTTCAACAAAATCTCGCCAGGTAATTGCATCTCCGCCAGTAGCGCAATCTACCGACAGATAATCAATAACCTGTTCCCCTCTCTGCAACATGACCTGGCAGCGGCTTAGATAATCAAAATAAGCCCGGCCAGCCTCACTCCACGTCTGATGGCGTCCAAAATGTGTTCCCCACCATCCCATACTCATGCCTGGCTTATATTTATCGTCGAACGGCTGATGTACCCAATGGTGCAGAATCAGCCGGTTGACACCTGACAAGAATGCATAATCCCCTGATCTTTTCAAATACTCAGGAGCTTCTATCCATTGACTGTTTCCTGGTGCACCCGTAAAGGCCTCGGCACCTATCAGAGTCAGCCCAGCAGCACGTGCCGCACCCGATACATCTTTTCGGATACCTTTAGAATTAGGAGTCCAGAATTCTCCCATTGGAATATCTGCAGCTTTTACAGAGGCAATCGTATTCATCGTACCACCATAAGGTTCGAACTGCAACTGGCATCCCAGCTTGTTTATCATTTCAGCCGCAGGTGCCCAACCGTTTTTCAAGAACATCAAAGCAACTACGTCCCGATAGTCCCACTCGAAACGTGCAGTCTGCAAAGAATCGCCTATTATATTTTTAGGCTGTACATTCTGTTTTATCTGATACAAAACCGAGGGGAATGTCGCCATCCAAGGTAATGGATCATATCCTTTCTCCTTTATAAAAGTATCTCTAAAATCAGCACTCCAACTTTGGGGTCCGGCTTCGTAACTATCTATCAGAAAATGTTTGAAACTTTTGCCTAAATACTCACCAATATGCTCTTTCAGCGGATTTAGTACATTTTCCCAATGATATGTTGTATGTTGCAACGATAATTTATCAACCTCAAAAGTTTTATTGTCAATCAGCTCGTCAGGCAACGGATGAGGTGCATACCCTGTAGAAGCAGAAATAAAACGGTAAATCTTCCATAAACCCGCAGGTGCATCCCATTTCAAACGTCCGTCCTCATCCATCATATCAGACAAGTCTTTCACCTGGCTGATATCTACATGCTGCCCTTCAGGCATAGCTACAACTCCTATATTCGAATATTCCGACAGTTTTCTGATAACTCCACCCCATCCGCGCCGGTCAGGGATATTGGGCCGAGCCAGAACAACATCCAGAAGCTTCCCTCCTTCAAGTAAAGTATCACTCCACAATACGCGCTGCATACTCCGTTTCTCATCTACCCACGGACCACCAGTTGTCGAATATCCCACCGTATTGTGTAATCCTACCTCCATGCCCAATCGCTGTGCTTCGGAAGCAGCATGTTTCAAAGCCTTCCAGTAATCCTCTCCACGATAAGTCTGATGAGGCCACGGATTATTCCGGGTAGGAGCCTGAGACTCTTGTACCGCGGATGTAATATTGAAGATTGTAGCCCCACCTATTCCCTGTTCCTTCATTGCTTCCAGGTCTTTGGTAATGCCTTCCAACGAAAAGTTGGGCCCCATCCAATGCCACCAGACATAAGGACGCTTTGAGGTCGGTGGATTCTTGAAATCTACTTCCAACTCACTCTGCGACGAACAAGAAAGCTGGAAGAACGCCAAACAAATCATGCCAATCTTCCATGGCCGAAACCTATTAAACTTATTCATACCACTACTATCTTATAAAAAACATACAACATTCAAACAAAAAATGGAGTTAAAACACATACCTATTATCAAGCATTCATTTTAACTCCATCGCCCGTAATATACAGACTCCAACTAATACCCTATTGAAAATATCAAATTATAACACAACTGCATAAACAGGAGACCATTCGCTTATCTGTTGATACTGATAATATGACCTTATTCTCACATAATACTTTTTACCTTTACCCAATTCTGGAATAAAACATGCTCCTTTAGCAGTTGTAAGAATACGCTTGGATCCTACTTTCATATCCGCAGATTCTGCATATTCTACTTCAAATAAGTACTCTGCCATGTTACAACTATACCCTATTGCAATGGAATTCAAAGAAGGAATACCCTGTATTTTCTTCACTTCGGGCGGCAATACTCCGTCTCCATTGCCTACAATCGTTATCGCTTCCGATACCGATTTTCCCTTATTGTTTCCAGCAAACAACGTTACCTTATATTTCTTCAGATGTCCCAATCTCGACATATCTAATTGTGTAGGATAAGCTACAGTATCCGAAACCAGCACTTTTCCCCTTTCCAGATCTTCGCATTCAGCCCAATAAGCTGTAGCTCCCCAAGTTGGCTGCAAATAAATTCTCAGTGCATTATATGCTGTTCTGTATTCTTTTATCACAGGCTTATCCGGACAAGAGTTATACCAAACAGTATCCATCAATTCAATACCATTGGGATTGACAAGAACAACCTTATTATAAGCAGCCGATTTTTCATCAACTGTCAAAACCTCTTTCAAGGTAGGATCTCCCGGTTTTATCCGTTCCAGACTTATTTCTGTACTATCCAATACCTCTCCCGTTTTCGAATACGTTTTCAAAGCCAATTTATAACCGTCAAGTACATAAGCCGGCAGATCCAGCTTCTCACGTGGTGTCAGTACTACAGAATATTTTCCCTCTGCTTCTTTTGTTACTTTCCAGCTTTTTAACGGCGCATACTCTTTTCGTGCCGACCAATAAGCCTGTTTATGACGTCCGTAAGCATCTACAACTCCCCATGCCCGATTTTCAGATACAGGATTGTCCCAAGTGAGTGACGGTGAACGGTGCGTACTACGATAATCATTATAAGTCCACAGCGAAGCACCAAAAAGAAAATCGATTCCCCGCATGTCATTTAATGCATCTGTTTCCTTCTTGAAATCACTTTGAAGATTTTCCGATATCAGCTGACAGCCAAACTCAGTAACAAACAAAGGTTTTTTCCCATAATTGGCAACTATCATTTTAGAATTCTTTCCGTATGCTCCTCTCGAATAACAATTAAAAGCATAAATATCCGAATACTGAGAGGGGTCGTTTACCTTGTTAGAATGTGCAGAGAAGGAGACATCAAGTGCCGGACGCGTCTGATCCATCGACTTTACGTATTCTATAGCCGATTTTACGTAAGGTGTCACTTGTGGATTACGCACCTGATTACCTATCTCGTTTCCGACACTCCATCCCACAATACACGGATGATTACAATGGTTCTCAACCATCTGCTTCAACCACGAAAAAGCAATCTCATTATGAGGAAAAGCAAAAGGAGTATTATCGCCCCATATAGGTATTTCATCAATTACCAACATACCGACCTCATCCAGATAGTCCAACACATCTTTTGGCAGAGGTACATGAGACAGACGAGCCATCACAGCTCCCATTCTTCGCATGTCATCAATATGAGCCTTATACACATCTGCCGGCAGGGTATTGCCCGTAAAACGGTCATCCGCTACCCAATTCAATCCCAATAAACGAACAGGTTCGCCGTTCAGATAAAAATTTGTATCATCCCACGATATTTTACGAATGCCAAAACGTTCGGTTATGCGATGAATACACTCTTTGCCTTTCATTAAAGAAACATGCAATTTGTATAATTCAGGACGATCAAAATGCCATAACTTTACCTGCTTCTTCGAAAGCGACAAAGAAACCGACGAAGCTGCATCCCGAACTGTTTTCTTTGCAATCGTTTTCCCATCTTTCTCCACCTCGTAAAGTACGGAGAAAGCTTCCGACAGTTGTGTCGAGAAATAAGGTTGAATCTCTACGGTTGCTTTTCCGCTCTTTAAATCGGGCTCAGCTTGAATTCTGACACGTTCAATGTTTTCCTTATTGATTACAACCAGCGATACAGGTCTTCTGATTCCTCCCCAGTTCCAATATGCGCCAGTACGCAAGTTATTATCCACACATACGGCTACCACATTCTCGCCATCTTTCTTCAACAACGAAGTGACGTCAAATTTATGTGGGAAATATCCTCCTTTTATCGTTCCCAGGTTTGTACCATTAACCCAAACGGTGTAGTGAATGTTCACTGCTTCAAAACGGATAAAGGCTTTCTTTTCCCCAATTATTTCAGGAGTACTAAACGTCCTTTTATACCACCCTTTACCTATATAATTTACATATTCATTCTTCAGCTCCCAGTTTCCAGGCACAGGCAAAGCATCCCAACCCGCAGAAGACTCCTCTGCATACCATTTTTCACTTTCACCCTTACAGTAAGGGTCTGTCTTAAAACTCCATACTCCATTCAGTTGATAAACATCTTCACCTGTCCCCGCACTTGTCAATACAGAAAAGAATATACCAGCAATAGCCAATAATAACCGATACATAGTAGTTTATTTTTTTGATTTATATAAACAAAATCCCCCTATCAAAATCAAAACAGATGCAATAGCAGCCACTATCAACTGGCCCGTATCTGCCAATAATCCAAGTCCTAAAATTAATACACCCGAAGCACCTATACCTATTCCTATCACTTTCAGACTCTGCGAGTTATCTGACGAGCTACTTTCTTCAGCCACTACGTTGGCATTATCGGCAACCAGTGAACTCTGATGTCTTTCATCTTCAATTTTCCTGAAGCGGGCATAAATCTCCCATACAGTCAGAATAATGATCGGGAAGAGCACGCCTGTCAGCATTTCTTCTGCCCTGTCAAATGCAAAGTCGAAAGCATAAGGCGTCACAAACTTGAAGAAGGCATTCAAGGCCAGCGAAAGCAAAGTAGCTGTCATGACCGATCCTGTAGTCTGATGCTTAGAGAAAAGCGTCCAGATAATAGGCAGATACAGAGGCACTCCCGTCAAAGCAGCAATACTGATGACAACATTTACAATACCTCCCATCAAAGGAATAAGCAAAGCTACAACAATAGCAAGTAGTCCAAAACCAATAGTCGAGAAACGGGCAATCTTCATAAGTTTTGCCTCGCTGGTTGCAGGAAACAACCGCTTATAAATGTCATTGGTAAATACACCTGCCGAAATGTTCAATGTACCGTTCAAGGAGCTGGCTGTTGCAAAAATCATTCCTCCCAGCATCAGTCCCAACAGACCGGAAGGCAAAGCCTCTTTACACATCAGCAGATAAGCACCCTCGTCTGCCAAACCAGAAAGTTCAGGATTCAATACTCTATAAATCATAGGGGGCAACATCCAAAGCACCGGGCAAACCAGATACAAGGCTCCGAACAACCATCCTACTTTTTTGGCATCTTTCACCGTTTTTACAGTCGTATAGCGTTGTACATACGACCAGTTTCCACCCAAGAAAAACAAATTGTAGAAACAAAAAGCTATGATAAAGACCACCGTATATTCCCCATTGAACAGAGAGAAGAAACCTTCAGGAGTAGCGTTGATAAATTCAGATACACCTCCGACTTTATCAAAAGACAGCGGAACGACAATCAATACTGCAGCAGTCAATATCACAAACTGTAATACGTCGGTTACGACTACTGCCCACAATCCACCCACTGTTACATACAAAATACTGATACCGCCAAGTAGCAAAATACTGCTTTGTAACGGAAATCCGGTTGAAACTTCTACAATCTTGGCAACCGGATACAGGAAAGACCCCGTTGTAAACATTGATATCAGAAGAAACAGATAAGTATACATCTTCTGTACCTTCACTCCCAAGCGTCGGCTGATGTATTCGGCAGCAGTCATCACTCCCGTCCTGCGCCATTTGGGAGCAATAAAGAAACCTACTCCAAAACCAGCCAGACACATTGCACATTGGATGGTTATAGCTACCCACCCATACGTATAAGCAATCGATCCCCATACAACAAAAGTTCCAGCCGAGAAAAAGCCCATAAACAAGGACAAACCACTAATCCACCAGGGCACTTGTCCGCCGGCAGCAAAAAAACTTTTCATACTTTTCCCGCTTCTGGAGAATGAAACTCCAGCAAGCAGGATTCCTATTGTAAAAATACCTATTGTAACAAAATCCAATAAATTCATACTTTTATAGTATTAGAAACATTGATAAAACATTTATTGTGATGCAAGTATAGGGAAAAACGAAAGAATACAGGACCGGCCAAGACAGAGTTTTTTTTCGGAAACGTTTTCTTTCAGCGGAAACGTTTCCGAAAAAACAACGATAAGCAATGTATGCGCTTCTAAAAATGCGACATACAAAAGGAAGGAGAATGTACTTAAAATCAAAAGCGATTGATACAGCGTGGTCCTAAGAAATCGAGCCTACTTTTCCATGTAGTCATTATTCTGTCAGATTCCTATCAGAATTCTCTTACAGAAGAAGCTCTCACATTCAGCTTACCACTCAATGTTATGGTCTCGGAAGAATGAATATCCTTCCCGTTCAATATATCAAGCAACACTTGTGCTGATTTTTCACCGATAAGCGTACTCGGCTGCTCCACACTGGACAGTGCGGGTGTCATATGCATCGCGATGCGCGATTCTGTGAAACCAATAAACGCAACCTGATTGGGAACCTTAAACCCTCTTTCCTTAAACACCTCCATCGCTCCTATCGCCACAGGATCGTTAAAACAGAAAAAGGCTTCCGGAATATTTCCCTGTTCAATCAATTCGTAAGCTACACGTTTTCCATCTTCTATAAAGATTCCTGTTTCCACAATCCGCTTTTTGTCAGCATCCAAATGATGTTTTTTCAACGCATCCATAAATCCCTTAATGCGGTTATGTGTCAAGAGCAGATTTCCCGGACCTGAAAGATGATAGATATTCTGGAATCCCTGACTGATCAAATGTTCCGTTGCCTGATAAGCCCAATAATAATCATCGAAAATAATTTTAGGAGTATCCAGTTTCTGGCTCACTCTGTTGAACTGTACAATGGGGAATTTGCGCTCCAAAAGTTCTTTAAAGAAACTGATGTCTCTGGTTTCCTGTGTCAACGAGATGATTACGCCATCTACCATATTCTTCACCAAAGTCTTTATATTCTCCAATTCCCTCTGTGCCGATTCGTTAGACGACATGATCAGTACCTGATACCCAGCTTCCTCCATCACTTTCTGTATTCCCATCAATACTTTTGGAAAAAAAGCGTTCACGAATTCCGGCACAATTACCCCAATCATATTCGAACGGTGAAGACACAATTTTTGCGCTATCGGATTAGGAGAATATCCCATGGCTCTGGCCGCTTCCAATATTTTATTCCTTGTATCAGGATGAATATCGTATTTGTCGTTGAATGCCCTTGAAACTGTAGATATGGAAACGTTCAATGCCTTGGCTACATCTTTAATGGTAGTATGTTTCATTTGCTTTTCATAAATTAAATTGTTTAGTCAGGTACCAGTTGCAATCATGCAAATCCACCAATATGGAACAAAGATACTTGAATAGTTTTCAAAAAACAACACTCAACACGATTTTTATTGCAAACTCCCCACAATTACATGATATGTAAACCTAAAGTCGACTTACATTTTAATTAACGTGAATTCGAAATAAGAATAAATATATTTCATTGTAAATTAGAAACATAGCGATAAAAGTATTAAATTTATAGTGCTAAATTATAATATTTAAACGATTACCACTATGTTTCCAGAATCTAAAGTTACAGAGATTTATTGTATGGCTGATGATTTTTGCAAGGAATTTGCGTTACAACAGGAAAAATATATGATTGAAGACAGTAAAAAGCAGCATCGCAACAAGCCCAACCGCATGAGTGATGCTGAGATTATGGTTATTCTTATTCTGTTTCATTCTGACGGTTTCCGCTGCTTCAAGCATTATTATAAGGAATATGTGTGCAAACATCTGAAACACCTGTTTCCGCGTCAAGTATCCTATAATCGTTTCGTAGAACTGGAGAAGGAGATACTGCTTCCTCTGACCATCTTCATAAAGAAGATATTGATGGGAACCTGTACCGGCATCAGTTTTGTCGACTCCACTCCTTTACGTGTCTGTCGTAACCAAAGAATTCTGATTCATAAGACATTTGAAGGTCTTGCAGAACGAGGGAAATGCTCCATAGGATGGTTCTTCGGATTCAATTTGTATCTGATAATCAATGATAAGGGTGAAATTCTCTATTTCATGTTTACACCTGGAAACGTAGATGATCGTGAGCCATTGAAACAGGGTAAGTTCGTGGAAAACATTAAGGGAAAACTATGTGCAGATAAAGGATATATTGGGCAGGCTTTGTTTGAAAATCTCTTCCTAAACGGTATTCAGCTTGTTACAAAGGTTAAAAGCAACATGAAGAATTCACTGATGAGTATAGCTGATAAGATTCTGCTTAGGAAAAGAGCCTTGATTGAAACAGTTAATGACGAACTGAAGAATATTGCTCAGATAGAACACTCCAGACATCGTTCTTTTAATAACTTCATTGCAAATTCCTTGTCTGCTATTGCGGCATACTGCTTTTTTGAGAAGAAGCCCGCCATTGACGTAAATTTTGTCAATGACGGGCAACTGTCTATTTCCTAATTTTATTTCGAACTCACGTTAACGTAAATTCAAAATAAAATCAGAAAACAACAAATTTACCAATTTATTTATTCTTCATACTTATCTTTTTACGTTGTATCTGATTACAAGGAACAGGCATTTGATTACGAAAAGAATTCCATTTTTCAAACAGTTTTTGAACGATTAGTGGATATTGTTTTGAAAGGTCTACTTTCTCTACCTCATCTATTTCCAAATCAAATAAACTAACATTCTTTCCATGAACAAGAATTTTCCACTTTCCTTCACGCAATGCCCCAGAAACACCATTCAACCAATAAAGAGTTCTATGAAGATCTGTTTTATCTTTACCCATTAAATAAGGCATAAGATTGATACCGTCAATTATTGTCTTATTGGGCAAAGGAGCACCAATTACTGAACAAATAGTAGGATAAATATCAAGTGAAGAAATAGGTTGATCACTTATTTTCCCCTTTCCTAATAGATTAGGATAACGAAAAATACACGGGACTCGAATTCCTCCCTCATACATTTGCCCTTTATACCCAGATAGTTTTCCTGCACTTCCTAATAACTCCCTAGGCCATGCATTAGGCCAATCTACATTATAAGCATACGAAGGTCCATTATCACTAAGAAAAACGATTAATGTATTATCCGCAAGTTCCAAATCATCAAGGGTTTGAAGAATCCTACCAATATTTTCATCCATCGAATAAAGCATAGCTGCATAAAAACGTAAAGCTTCTGTCGGCAAATGTTTTACTAATTTTTGATGTTTTTTCTTAGCTTGCATAGGAGAATGAGGAGCATTAAAACCAATATACATAAAAAAGGGGGTGTTTCTATTTCTTTGTATGAATTCAACAGCTTGCCTACCAATACGATCTGTCAAATATTCATCAGATTCTCGCTCAGGTCCCCAAAAATACCGTTTAGAAGAAGAAGTCGCTTTAACTTCATCTACCCCCAGATAATGCCCATGCTCATCAGGGAAATAATCCCCACCAAAATGCATCAAAGAATACTGTTCGTCAAATGTAGTTCGAGGATAATTGGGAAGATTAAATTTACCAAAGATTGCTGTATGATATCCTGCATCTTGTAGAGTTTCATTCAACATTTTTTGCGTATCAGGAATTCGTACAGGATCCCCTTCTATTTTCGCCCATGCATCACAATTATCTTGAATTCCAAATCTTTGCTGATACGCACCTGTTAAAATACCATAGCGACTAGGCCCACTAATAGGAGCAGTTACATAAGCATTTGTACAACGTATACCTTCATTAGCTAATCGATCAATATTCGGTGTTGGTACCATAGTACCGCCATAACAACCTGCATCGCCATATCCCATATCATCAGCCAAAAAGACAATAACATTAGGATTTTGAGAGAGCGCCTGTATAAAAGAATTAGCCCCAATAGTCCCCAATAGCAATAAAATATGTTTCATTTCCATATTTTTATAAAATATACCAATTAGAACAATTTAAAAATAACGTGAGCTCGATATAAAATTAGAAAATAGAAAGTTGTCCGTCATTGACAAAATTCACGTCAATGGCGGGCTTCTTTTCAAAAAAGCAGTATGCTACGATAGCCGACAAAGAGTTGGCTATAAAATTATTGAAAGAACGATGTCTGGAGTGTTCTATCTGTGCAATTTATATCGCCAACACTTTAACAAAAAATCAACTATACATAAAATTAGCAATAATTTTTCATATCAATATATAAAACCATTGTATATTTGCACCTTCGATAAAGTACCCCTGAAGTTTTTCATCTTCTCAGTTTCTTTATCCGATTGCGACATCTCCATTACCACATCTCCAACAGCTTCGTAATCCTTACCCACCGTACCAAGTCGGCCGGCAGCCGTCTTATCCCAAGTATCTTGCTGTATGCCTTCCTGCCGTTTCACCAATTTACCATTGACATAGACAAGGGCAGTACCCTTTACGAAGCAACAGGCAATCCGGACTTTCTTATGAGCATTGTACACCTTCCGGGCTACAACATCCGTATGATTCTCGATACTTCCTATACGGAATATCAAGTCGCCTTTCTTTGTCAGCTGAACAGCCCACCCCGAATTGCCTTTCTTCGGAATACGTGCAATAGGAGTCATATTGGCTTTCTCGTCAGCCTCCAGCGTGAAGCAGACACTGATGGTATCGCCTATCCCGACATTACGGTCAAAGAAATAGAATCGTTTGTCGCCACTGAAATGTACAGGATACTTCATACCCAGCTCCCACATCGCATCGGTAAAGATTTGGAAAGGCTTGTTCTCTTTCGCTTTCTCGCCGGCAGGCAGAGGCTTCATAAAGTTAATGTCGTCTACCTCAATCCACTGACCAGCTTCACCCTCAGCCAGCACGGAAATATAGACTTCATTGCCACGCACTTCGACTGGCACACTTACATACGTCCATTCGTTCGATTTGGGAATCTCAATACGAGCACTTGCCTGACGCACATTGGAAGTAGGCGATGCAACCAAAGCCGCCTGATGAAGATTGCCCGACGAACGGACTTTAGCAGACAGCACATAGTTACCATCCAAAATATACGAAATACGCTGGCGCAGATTCATCGCGAATGGGGTCTTTTCCGTTCCTATACGTAGCTTATACTCGTCACGGGCTGCATCTTCCTTCAACAACTGTACAGCTTCTTTCGAGCCTACAGGTGTCCAAGCTATGGGATGAGAGGGATTGACCTTGTCCTGATTAAATTCAAAATTACCATTAGACAGCAAAGTTACCCCAGGATATTCCTTAGCGTAGAAGCGGAAATATTCGAAGACGGAAGCACAAGGCTGTTTGTCACGATCTACCTTTCCTACTCCATTCAGTGCTGTCAGCCATACGGCCTGAGCCGAATTCAATTCATGCCACTCCGCACGAGCAACTTCCTTACCGTTGTCATAGAATATCACCCCTTCGGGAGTATACTCATAAGCATCAAGGAACCATCCGTCCTCATCCGTCTCGAAAGGAACTTGCGCCCGATGAGGCCAGGGAACATAACGTCTTTCTTTGGTACCCAAATCAATATAAAGATTGTTAGTAGCCAAATAACTTTCAGAATCGATTTCATAAGAATCGATTTCGAAAATGTTGTTGTTCGGCGTAGAGCTTCCCCGTTGCCAGAACGAAGTATGTACACCTCTTCCTCCCATAAAAGGTTTCGACAGGCATTCGTAGTAGCCGTACCCGAAATCTTTCAGGCTGATAATTCCGCCACCCGTATTCTGATTCTTTCCGTCAATCACCTCCTGACGGCATTCAATATACAACTTACCGTCCTTTACATACACATTCTCCGCACGGTTCAAGCCATCCATGTAGCCCATACCTGTACGATGATCCAACCGATAATGCCACACTTGGGTGTTCAATGTATCACCATCAAAGTTGTCTTCAAACACTAATTTATAATCTTTGCTTGGCGGCTGCGCCATAGCTGACATTGCACAAAATGCCATTAAAAACAAACTAAATTTCTTTTTCATATCTATCAGATTCTATTTATGTTTATATATTCGAACATAGTCCACTTCCATCTGCGTACCATCAATCGCATCGGTCACCTCGCCAGCCCACGATACGATGGCCAGACTTAACCAAACCGGTGCCGCACTGAAACAGAATTCATTCTTCACCCGTCGGATTTCTTTTCGGTCGAAATAGAAGACCAATTCTTCTTCTGTCCAGTCCAGTCCGTAAGTATGATAATCCTTGGCAAAATTCATATCTTTGGTAATATCCTTGGTAGCTATATCCACCCATTTGCCATCCTTCTCGTATTGTACCTTATAATCGCCAATCAAATCGTTCCAGCTCTCACCTTGTTGCCAGCCATTTACAAACTGAATGCAACCTATAGTTTTCTCGCCAGTAAATTCAAACTGCAACCATTTTTCACCTTCGGCCTGCGATACCCAACTGGTGGAAGTTTTACCGTCGCACACATTACTGATAGGATTGCTACCCTCGTTATAGCAACCGCTGGCCGTTATTCTTGCCTCCTTTGCATAGTTGGCAACCCCTTCTATTGTCTCCCATTCGTCTGACAAAGGTTCTGGGTAACCTTTCGCTACACTCAATATACGGAACTCACGTATATGAAAGTGCTTATTATGATTGGACGAAAAACGGATTTTAGTAGTACGTATTGGATTCTCCAATTGGAATGAATATCCCGGTTCGGTACCGAACATAAATCCTTTGCTGTTCGTTGTATGCTGACCACTCCAATTATGTATGTTGGTATTCACCTCGTTCGGATAATGTCCTTCATTGATATCTATCTCAAAATTGGAACCTTTTTCCGGCTGTGCCCCTCCATTCTGCGACATAATCCAAAAAGAGTTGTTGGTAGCCTGAGCTGCTGCATATCTGTAACGGCATTCGTAATACCCATACAAGAAGTGTTCCTTAGTCCAGATATTTCCCGAAGTCCATTCCTGTCCTCCCCTATTCTCCTTACGGTTCACCAACTTCAATGTACCGTCGGATATCACAGCATTCTCGCGCCAGCGGCTACACAATATATGGCTACTCGGCCCATTCTGCGAATTCCAACGAGCATCCAAGTCTTCGTCGTCTCCGTCAAATTCATCACTCCAAATAAGTTCATAATCTTCTTCCGGGTAAATATCCGGCACATCAACTTCCTCATCAGGAGCCTCAGGTCCTGGTTGTTCCTCATTTATATCATCTTTACGGATCGGATTATATTCAGGCTGATCGTATGAACACGATGAACATAATAAGCTATAACCTATCATTAAAAGAAATGCATATTTTTTCATAAACTATTATTTTTAAAGTTTCTGTTTCGCTTACATAAAAAATGAAATAACACTTCGTAGAATCCGCTATATATCTGTTTCCGAAATTGTTCTTAACGTATTATTTCCCCGTCTTATAGTCTTCTACTTGTTCTCTAAGCTTTAAACGATATTCTCATAGGCATGAGAATAGTTTTCTCATGATTGTGAGAATGGTCTTCTCATAACTATGAGAATTGCTTTCTCATGCTTGCGAGAATAACTTTCTCGTACTATGAAACGAATAAGATAAAAGAAGTGCCGCTTTAATCCGATTAAGACATTGCTTTATCCGTATCAAAGCAGCACTCTCGATTCATACAATATCAGAAAATAAAGTCAATACTCGCTCATTCCACGCGGACGGCACGGATATAATTGCCTTGTCCCGAACTGGAATTTTCAGCAGATGCACCAGTTGAAATCACATACTGATAAGCTGAAACCTTACCTTTGGTCTGGTTTACTTCACACGACCAATAGCAGGCATTACCTGAGCGTTTGGTTCCGTCAGAAGCAGCTCTGAATAGTCCCGGATTCACCATCTTCATCTTCGACTTATTATCAAAGAATATTTTCAGTTCATCCCTTGTCGGTACTCTATAACCTTCCGGACATGGATTGTTGACTCCACCCGTTTCCGAATTGTCCCACAAAGTGGTGTAATCCGGCGAAGTAATCTTTCCAATCCAATCGTACGACGACTTGTTACCGATAAAGAATCCAGTGTATTCGTCAGGAATAGGCCAGGTATCAAAAGGTGAGGTAACTGCTTTCACACCTGCACTCCACAACTGATGTCCATCGGCATTACGTCCCCATTGGAACACCCATCCGGCTTCAAGCATATCGGCAGGACCGTCACCTGTTTCATAAGCTTCTTTAGCTCCCAGGTTGCGGTCGAGGAAGTAATACTTCTTACCGTCCTTTTCGATAGCCGGCAACTCCAGATAAACGATTGTCGGATCGTACTTATCCACAATACCTGTATAGAAAGTATAGGGTTCAGCTGGTTGAGGAGTTTCACCGTCGCTGTTTACACCATACGGATAAACTGTATTGTCCTTACCCATTGTCAGGCCGGAAATCGTAGCCGTAAAGGTTTCGCCAACTCCAATGGCATCGCCAACCTTGACCTTGGTACCGTTGATATAATACCCATATTCCGTAATGGCATCATATCCCGGATCAGTTACTTTGGCAGTCAGTTCTGCTTCTGTCTTGGAAAGTACCTTCACACCGACAATTTCAAATGCTGGATATTGCTTGGCTCGTTCCAGTTTGATTTCTTTAATCTCGCTGCGTCCTTCGCCCTTTTCATTCACCGCATAAGCCTGACAATAAAAGACTGTGTTTTGCGGTATCATATCCTCGGAAGGCAACGCTACTGTATATTTCCATACACCGTCTTCCGGCTCTACCGGCTCTGCCTGTATCTTCACTTCATCCGACATGTCCGACGACAAAGAATAGTAAGCACCATACTCGGCCAATGAATAATGCCCGTCATGCACCACAGCTGCCTCCAACCAACGGTCGTAAATGTTGCTTTCGGACAATACTGCCAATTCCGGTACACGATAGTTCAACGGAGTAGAAAACATAGATTCTTCAGACAGTCCGGAAAGACTCAATCCCGCAGAATGGCGTACATAAAAACGGAAATAATAAGTCACTCCATCTGTCAAACCGCCAATAGTAACCGAGAATCCAGAAGCTTCATGCGAAGTAGCTGCAACCTTTTCAGCCTGTCCCAGACTAAAATAAGGAACTGTACTGTAATAAACGCCACACTCCAGCACCTCACGGTTCATCGTATTATTAATCTGTGCCCGTACAGTGGCATCGTTCGATGCCACTGTCTCAATTTGTGCCAGACTGACCTCCAGACCTCCAGTCGATGTTGCATCATTATTCGATACAATCTCATCGGCTTTACATCCAGCCAGTACACATATCACTAACAACAATAAATGAAATATATTCTTCATAACTATTCCTCCCGTCGTTACCAGTTAACATTCTGTTCCAGATGTCCTTTGTCAATCTCGCTTTGAGGTATCGGATAAAGATACATCTTGCTTTCATCAAACACACGTTCTTCTACCGCAATCGGCTCGTATGTCTCCTTCGTTCCATCCTTGGTAATTTTCAAACCGCGCAACTCCTGGTTGAAAGCCTGTCCATACTGCCAACGACGCACATCCCACCAACGTTGGTTTTCGAATGCCAGTTCCACCTGACGTTCGTGATAGATGATTTCGCGCATTTCGTCCTGATTCTTGGCAGTCGCATCGGGCATACCGGCACGACGTCTTACCGTATTCAGAGCTTCCAAAGCCGTCATTCCATAATCAGCCGGATCATTGGGTCCGTATGCCTCGTTCATGGCTTCTGCATAATACAGGTAGAAGTCGGCCAGACGCATCAGAATCCAAGTTTTAGGATCGGTCTTGTTGTTCTTCAAATCCAGTCCCGGGCTGATGTACTTCTTCAGATAATAACCGGTCTTGGTAGCATGATAGATAGGCAAACCGGAATTTCCACCTTCACTGCAATCCAGTACAATGGTATTGACGGTCGAGTTATACTGCTCGCCATGCGTATAGACGGTAGCATACATACGCGGATCGCGATTGGCAAAAGGAGCATTCTTATCCACTTCGTTATTCCAGTCGAACTTGCGGGCAGAAACCGCCACACCGTTTTCATCGTAAGTCACCACCTCGTAAGCATCCACCAGATTCTGACTGGGACACATACCTGTGCTACCACCTTCAATAGAAACCGGATAATTGGCCTTTTCAAAAGAATTGCTGGCACCCGCCTTTCTCACGAAGAGGAATTCCTTGCTCCAATTGGCTTTCTTTTGGAACAGATCGGCATAATTTGTTTCCAGTGCATAACTGCTTTTGGGCAGATTCAAGACTTTGTAGCAAGCTGCTGCAGCATTTTTCCAACGTTCGATATCATTCTCGGGATTGAATGTCTTGCTGGCAAAATAAACCAGTGCTTTCGCCTTCAAAGCGTATGCGGAAGCTTTTGTGGCTCTACCCAAGTAAGAAGAAAGTTCTCCTGATAACGGATAAGCAGTTGCCAAAGTATCCCGATAAGGAATTGGTAACAGATGTTTTCCATTATCAGTTTGTGCTGCCATCTCTTCTTCACTCATGTACCATTTTCCTTCCCGGCACACGATATCGCATTGTTCCGAAATATAATCAATAATCTCCGACACAGGTCTTCTTTGATATTGAGTATAGTCCATATCTATATTAATATCAAGTTTCTCTGTTATCAACGGTACATCTCCATAACGTTTGAACAATTCAAAATAAAGATAAGCGCTTAAGAAACGGGCTTCTGCTCTTACAGTATTTAAATCCCGAATCAGTTCCACATATCTGGTTGGATTGGAGTATTGCCATTCCGACCAAGTTTGTTTACTACTTTCTTCCAACACATCCATAGCGATACGAATTCCGGTATAGCATTTTGACCATACATTATCCGTATTGTTGTATTTATTCCAGTTACCACCATTGAATTGTTGAAGAGAAGCTGTATTGTCAACCAGTTCACCCTCATCTGTTGCTGCAGACATTCCTAGATCTGTTTGATGAGGAATACTTCCGTATATTCCGGAAGCCATTGCCTGCAACCGGTAAGTCACTTCGTATATCTGATCTCTCTGTTTCAAAGCATATTCGTTAGGATCCAACCAGTCGTTACACGATGTAAGTCCCAAGGCCAGAGCCACAGCCATATATTTAATCTTATTTGTCATAGCATTCATTATTTAGAAAGTTAGATTAACACCGATATTATAGGAACGCATCACCGGATAGCCTTCCAGCACTTCCGGATCAAGTCCGTCCAGATGATCCAAAGTAAACAAGTTCATTCCCCTTAAATAGATATTGGCAGCTTCCAGACGAGCCTTCTTAATCCAGTTTTTCGGGAAATTATATCCGATCTCCAAACTCCTCAAACGCAAGAAATCACCGTTGCGCAAGAAGAAGGAAGAGGTTTGGAAATTGTTTGTATTGTTTTCGATACTCAGACTCGGGAAGTCGATAGTTCCAGCCAGATTAGGATCATTGGCAACCTCTTCTGTCCAAGGTTGTTTAATGTAAGATGCTACATTACGATCGTAGTACAGAGGTGAGGTGATGTATGGAGCTTGCGCACGCAAATCCACATCCCTACCTATACGTGCCTGAATATTGGCATTCAGATAGAAACCTTTGTAATTGGCTCCCAGATTCAATCCAAGTTCCCAATCAGGTATATCACTGTATTTGCCCAAAGGCACACGGTCGTCGCTGTTGATAACCTTATCACCATTCACATCTACATATTTCAAACTACCGGGGATCACTGTACCATAAGACTGAACAATATCCCGATTAGCCACATCGTCCACACTATAGAAGCCTTCGCAAAGCAAACCAAAACGCTGTCCTACCGGAAGTCCTTGACTATACAGATAATCATAGTTCTTCAGACTTTCTTTCATACGCAACACCTTATTCTTTTGATGTGTAGCATTCAATCCTATCTGAAAACCGCCGTTTCGGTATTGTTTGTGATAAGAAGCAGCCATTTCAACGCCTTGAGCACCGACACGCCCATAATTGACATAACCAAAAGTTATACCATAGAAACTTGGTAACATGGTACTGCCCGAACACAAGATGTCTGTGCGATACTCGTAAAAATAGTTAAACATCAAGTCTATGCTCTTCCATAATGTCACATCTATGCCGACATCTGTCTTCAAAGCTTTCTCCCATGTCAAATCGGGATTGCCCAATGCAGCTTCTACAGAACCTCCACCATAAGCACCATTATTGGTACCCGCTCCCCAACTACCGGAAGCATTCGTATACAAATCACGATATCCGAAAAGAGTACCACCAACATTCTGATTTCCCACCAGACCTACCGATGCACGCAATTTCAGAAAATCAACAAAATCCACTCCTTTCATAAAATCTTCTGACGACAGAATCCAAGCTCCAGAAACAGAAGGGAACCAACCGAAGCGCTTGCCACGCATAAAGTTCTCACCTCCACCATAACTTACACCCAAATCAACCAGATAACGATGATCGTAATCGTAAGACAACAATCCACTCAAAAACGCTCTTCTGTCAGGCGAGCTGGACAAATCGCTACTTGACAAATAAGTATCCTGACTGTCCAAACGCCCCAACACCTTAGCCTTAATTCCATGACGGCCCCATGTGCGTTCATAGTTCACATAAGCTTCGTAAGCAGTAAAACGCTGCTCTTTTTCACTAGAAGGACCAAAAGCCGTCAATGGAGTATTTTTTCCATAGACCTCACTCAAAATATAAGTACCGGTGCTCTTGTCATAATCCAAAACTTCCTGTACGGCATATTCTTTCGAGTAGCCCTTATCTACCGAATAAAAACTATCAAAAGCCGCAGAAACACCTACTGACAAACCTTTTACCCAAGACGACAAATCGTAATTGAAACGCATGTTAGCCTGTAACAGACGTTGGTGTGTTGTCCGATAACCACGATCGTTGATATAAGCTAACGGATTATTCCGATACGTATTGGTACCTCCCCATACGCCAGGCGCAGCATAAATAGGAGTTGCATTCGGATGGAAAGTATAGAGATTCTGCCAAATTGCACTTGATGAATTATATGGCGAATTAATATTCTCCAAACGTCCTGCCAAATCAACTGATACAGTCAGATGCTGCAACAGCTTAATATCAACATTCGAACGGAAATTGATACGGTCGAAATTGTTATTGGCGTTGTATGTCTTATCGCCAATCTCTTTATACAGACCTTTGTTGTTTTGATATCCTAAATTCACAAAGAATTTGGCAGTCTGGTTTCCACCTGTAATGTTCACTGAATATTTCTGAGTAGGCGTCACTTTGCGAATGGCCTCATCAATCCAATCTACATCCGGATAAAGCATATTATCCACTTGGTCACGATAGTTCATTATGTCTTCGTCCGAATAAGTAAACACCGTTTTACCGTCATTCTCTTCGGCCATACGATAGAAACGTACATAGTCATACGAATTATGGAATGAAGGAAGGCTTACCGGTGATGAAAGTCCAAACTCTGCGTTGAACTTCACGTTTGTCTTTCCAGCCTTTCCTCGTTTGGTCGTTACCAATATGATACCGTTTGCACCATCCATACCGTAAAGGGCAGTGGCTGCTGCATCTTTCAATACGGATATACTTTCCACTTCGTCTACCGTCAATGTATTCAAATCGCGCGGATAACCGTCTACCAATACCAACGGTGAATTATCTCCTGTAAACGTATGCTTACCACGAATCAGAAAAGTAGGCGCATCACTTCCGGGCTCACCACTTGTCTGCTGTACAAACAATCCGGGAATCTTGCCAAACAAGATGTTTCCCAATGAAGATACCGAATTACCTTCTACATCCTGTCCGTCAATTGCAGAAATGGAAGAAGTCGTCAACCGTGCATCACGTGTGTTGAACAATTCATGTACTACCTTTACCTGAGTGGAGTCGGTCGGCAATTGCTCTGCCCTCACCACGTTTCCAGCACAACATGCCATCGAGACAACAAGTGCCATGCACTTGCAGCTCTGCCACTTATATAGTTTCTTTTGATTTTTCATATTTATCTTCTTATAGATATATACCATAATACTATTGAACTTCACAATTACCAGCCCGGATTCTGAATCAGTCCGTAGAACTTATTAATTTCGCTCTTGGGGAACGGATTCATATACCAGTGATCGGACCAGTATCTCTTTTCATATTCCACCTTATCATACGTAATCTTATACGGGAACTTATCAGAAGATGTATGATACCATTTACGGATCTGCACTTTATATACCATTACAGGAATATATTCGGCCGACTTCAACGTACGGCGCAAATCAAACCAACGATGATCCTCGTAATACAATTCGATATTGCGTTCGTGTGCGATGATCTCATTCATTTCTTCCACATCGGTAGTAGCTTTTACATTGCACATGCCGGAACGGGTACGCAAAATATTAAGGTCATCATATACCTGCTGGGAAGGACCAGAATAATTATTCAATGCTTCTGCACGAATCAGATACAGTTCCGCCATACGCATATAAATATTTAGAGGCTTCATAGAAGATTCTCTTCCTTCATATCCTCGGGTAAATTTACGAACAAAATGTAAAATGGTAGTTCTTTGTTTCGATTCAGAGTTTTGCCCATGTTTATCAGATAGAAGTTTTCCTGTATCATCTACAGCATCGGCCATATCAATATCTCCTAATGGTCCCCACTTGCCATAATCATCCACACCATTATAGGCTATTGAAGCATAAAATCTGGGATCCAGTCCTTCATAAGCTTTTCGTGCTGCTGCCGCCAGTTTTACTTTAGCGTCAGCCGGATCATCGGTACTGGCAATACCCGTCTCGAAAGAAAGTTGCTGGTTCCAGTCACGGTAATTGCCCGGAGTATCCATATCTAATTCATATCTTTCTACCTGATTCAAAGGTGCCATATTCGTAGCATAACCGTAAGTACCGGGAAGACCTCTGACCAATGTGAAATACTGCCAATTATTGCCATTTGCATTTTGAAGAGTCCCCCAAATTACTTCAGTATTTCCTTTAGAAGGATATTCAATATTAGCAGTTGTATAGTTATTAGCATTATCTCTACCTTCCGGAGAATCCACCAATGCAAATCCGTTAGCCGTACAATAATTGATAGCTTCTGTAGCTGCATCAGCAGCTTTTTTCCATCTTTCCTTGTCATAGTTCATGAAGCAAATCAGATTGGAGTTTTCACCCAGTGCATCCGAATAAGGTTTATCCGTATTGTACAACGGACTTGCCGCATACAAATAGAAACGAGCACGCAAAGCATAAGCAAACGCCATTGGAAAACGTCCAAACTCATGAGGCAACTGCGTATAATTGGCCGGAATATAACTGCCGTAATTGTTGATGACGTCTGCCAGAAGACCGTCTATAAAATCATAAGTTTCCTGCAGCGTGGCACGAGGAAGGTTAATCTCTTCCTCTGATTCTGCTCCTGTAAAAGCCTTACGAACGATAGGCACACCACCATAACGCTTGAACATTTCAAAATAAACTGTAGCAATCATCAATTTAGCTTCACCTTTAATTCGTTCTTTTTGCTCCAGTGTTGCATCAGGCACCCGGTCGATATTCTCTAACAGAATATAAGCTTTACGGATAGTCTTCCACTTTTCCAGATAATCATCCTCTCCATGGTAAGAACTGGTCCATGAAGCAGAAAAACTGGCATCTACATTACCTTTATAATATTGCTGTACATGGTAGCCAGACTGCACATGAAACGCCTGTCCCTCATCTGTCACTGCACTAGCAAACGAACCACCATTAAAACGAGTACCTGAAGTACCAAAACTACGGGTATCAATATTCAATGGTACTGGACGTGAATACATGTCATACACCAATCGTTCCGCATTGGTATATTTGGAAAATACAGAATCTCTGTTGAAAGTAGCAGCAGGCGGAAACTCCATAAAATCGCTGCACCCTACTGCACCAAATGCAATAGCAAACAAAGACAATAATATATATATAATATTTTTCATAAACAGGTTATATTAAAAGTTTAAAGACAAGCCAAGATTAAACACTCTTAACTGAGGATATTTATAGGCATCATTTGTCCGTGCTTCAGGATCTACAAATTTCAATTTATCCCAAGTAAACAGATTTTGGCCACTCACATATATACGCAATGACTTCACTTTATCGTTCCCAAATACGGACGATAGTTGTTTTTTATTAAATGTATATCCCAACTCCATATTACGAAGTTTCAAATAAGAGCCATCACGTGCCCATAAAGAAGATGTCTCATAACTCATACTTGTATAAGCCAGTGTCAGTTTAGGACGAATAGCTGTTTCTGCCGTTTCCGGTGTCCAACGTTCTCCAACTACGAATGAAGGCATACCTTGGTTTTTGTAAAACGGCATTTTAAAAATACCATCCAAGAATTTAGTAGAATGGGCAGCTCCCTGGAACAAAATCGAAAAATCAAATCCTTTATAAGAAAAACCTCCAGAGAAACCATAGTTAATTTCCGGAATTTCGGGATAACCAATAGCAACTTTATCATCTGTATTAATGACTCCATCATGATTAACATCTACATATTTAGCTTCTCCTAATGAAGGAACGCCGTAGTGAGGTCCATTCTCTAAATCAGCCTCTGTATTATAGAACTTCTCAAAAAGGAACCCCCACTTAGTTCCTACTGCATGTCCTGTCGACCACAAATGCGGATTATTAGGATCTTTAATAGAACCGTCTTCTATGATTTCACTACGAGCAAACGAAAAGTTTCCGGCTACATAGTAATCAAACTTATTGACCTTGTGGTTCCAACGTGCATCAATATCTACACCTCTGTTCTTTACACGACCAATATTATAAACATCCTGTCCAGAAATAGCCAAGTGTCCAGGTTCGGTAGCACGTGTACTTAAAATATCTCGTCGATCATCATGGAAATATTCAACAGTCAATGCCAAACGGTTATTGAACAATCCTAAGTCAATACCATAATTCTGCTTGGTAGCTGTTTCCCAAGTTACATCAGGATTTCCCTGCTTGCCTTCCAAGAAACCGGTAAGTGTAGTCTGCGAATCAGAACCAAACATAGCACCACCTCCTGATGTATATTCACCGGACAGATACATAAAACGACGTCCACCAGTGTTATCATTACCTGTCAAACCATAAGAAGCACGCAACTTCAACCTTGACAATATATCCGGACTAATCAGGTTCTGAATAAACTTTTCTTCTGCTACATTCCATCCTATTGAGATAGCTGGGAAAAGAGCAAATCGTTTACCTTCTGCAAAATTCTCAGAACCATTATAACCCATATTAAACTCCAACAGATAGCGCATCTTATAGTCATAAGTCAGACGACCAACCAGTCCCATATAACTGACAGGAACCGTTTTATATTGAGAGATTCCTGTACCTTGACTTAATTTCCACCACTTTTTATCCAACGTTCCCAATAGCAAAGCTCCAACTGAATGCCCAGAGAAATCACGTTTGTATTCCAAAGCTGCCTCAGCATGCATAGATTGATAACGATCCCAAGACTCTGTAGGAGCAGGCACCATTCCACTATTCTCTTGTGCTTGTTCCAGCACTTTCGTTGGATTTCCGTTCTCATCAAAACCATCTTGTACACGATAAATAGCCAAACTTTCAGCTTTCGTCAAAGTATGTCTATAATAACTGTCATATGAAACCAATCCACGCAAAACCAAGCCTTTGGTTATAAAATCAAGTTTCTGATTAAAATTGATATTTGTATTAATAGTATTATCAGAAGCATCGCTAATATTGGCCAATAAATACGACATTGGACTTTCTCCCCAAGGAATGGTTGGAAGAATAATTAATTTGCGATCATATACCCCACCTGTAATAGCTGCAGACTGCAAAATCTTACTAAACACATCGGGAGGTGCAACTTTATTGGCTATAATACCTCCCAAACGAATACCGACTGTAGTAGTAGGAGTCAGATTCACATCCACATTCGAACGAAGATTCACACGACGATAATGATTATTATGTGAATAAATCACATCATCAACCATTGATGACATATCTTTCATCAGACCACCCTGATCGAAGAAAGCAATCGAAGTATAATACTTGGTATTCTTAGTACCGCCACTAATAGACAAATTATACTTTTGTTGGAATGCCACCTTACGCATCAGATACTCTTTCCAGTCGATATTAGGATGACACAAAGGATCTGCTCCGCTTGCATAAAGAGCTAAATCTTCTTCTGTGAATGAAGGTGCCTGTGTCGGGTCATCATTATGTTTAGCCTCGTTGTACATCTGCGCCAACGTTACACCGTCTGTACTACTTGGCATACGAATAGGCTGCTGCAAAGCGTAACTAGCAGAAAAAGATACCTTAGCCGGACCTTCTTCACCTTGCTTCGTAGTAATCAGGATCACACCATTGGCACCGCGAATACCGTAAACAGCTGTCGAAGCAGCATCTTTCAGAATAGACATAGACTCTACTTCATTCGGGTCAATCTGCGAAAACTCACGTTCCACACCGTCCACCAATACCAAAGGAGATGCATCGTTCAAAGTACCTGTACCACGAATACGCAATGTTACACCATCATTACCCGGCTCACCCGAATACTGATAGGTTGTCACACCAGCAGCACGTCCGGTTAACGCCTGTGCCATATTGGCAACGGGCGACTTGACCAGTTCCGAAGCTTTTACCTGCGAGATGGCTCCTGTCAAAGTCTCTTTTTTCTGACTACCATAACCTACTACAACTACTTCATCCAACATTTCCGAATCTTCGTGCAATACAATCTCCGCATTCTTCAATGTATTGGCTACTCTCTCTATACTTTTATATCCGACAAAAGAAAAAACAATAACAGCTTTGTTATCTACTTCCAAACGGAAATTTCCATCAAGGTCAGTAATAGTACCTTTACCAGCCCCTTTCAATGCAACCGATACACCTATCATCGGTTCTCCATTCACATCCACAACTTTTCCTGTCGCTGTTATATTCTGGGCAGAAACAATTTGCGAATTCAACAAAAGTAATCCTAACAACAGCCAACAGGCATGGATTACTCTGACACTTCGTAGTTTAATCATGAATCCCATAATTTTAAATGAAAGATTAATAAAGTTTGATTACCTCATCACATAGCCACAATCTGGAACAGAGCAACAGGAATATCCGGATTATTCCTCTTGAACACTAATCTCAAATAACGGCTGTATAAGGTATTCTGAAAATTGATCACATTTATAGTCTGATGGTTATCAGTCATGCAGAAGACTTCTTTACCCGAATCATCGTATATGCAATACTGCTGTACACAAAACGGCATTACACTTTCCGGATGGTTCCACTGAATGGTTTCCATCGGATGATCGTAATCGGTATCAAAGTACAGTCGCAATCCGTGAAGCTCGGTACGTTCACCAAAATCTATTACCAGTTCCGGAGTATCGTCCTCCCATCCAGCCACCCAGGCATTGGGACGCAGGAAAGGACGAATATATCCGTTACATACCTGATCGGCAGCATAGCAATCCAACGACGGAGTCAGACGGAAAGCTATATTCTGCCCGTAAGGACGGCGTTCGGGAGTGAAAAATTCAAATTCCTTAAAGCCACTTCCTGCTGGTGGAAGTTGTCTGCCTAAATTGTTAACTGCCTTGTTGAATTTATTGAAGACAGACAAAATACCTGTCACACGACGCTGACTCGTACGTAAAGACACCTGTTCGTTACGACGGAACAGAATGAAAGCGTAAGAATCCGTATCCAACATCTGTGCAAACTCTACAGTCAGACGACTACATCCAGCTTCCAGATGATATTGTTTAGACTCTAATAAACGATTTGGTGTATAATTAAAAGGCTTCTGCGAAACCATCAAGTCAACTGTAAGTTCTGTTGATGCGTCTGCTTTGACTTCCACCTCTATCTGATACTTTGTATCGTGTTTAAGAGGTAACAGTTCGCCCATCGACATCTCCAAACAACGCCAATCGCCATCGAACGGAAAACCGTCGAAAGAAAGTGTTGAACTAGCCTGCAACGATGCAGAAGAAAGCAAATTACTGTCTGCAGAAATAGATACATGCGGAATGCTCTGCCCCATTAGGCTAAGACGGTTCTGAAGTTCTGCCATAGCTGCCGGTTCCAACAGATCGGCAGGCAGACAACCCTTCTCTTTACACATAGCTGCTGCACAACCGATGGCCTGACCACCCAGCGCACTGGTAATCATCACACGGGTTGAGCCAAAAGCTACATGAGACACACTGATCAGACGTCCTACAATATAAAGATTGGAAATATCCTTGCTTACATAGCAACGGTAAGGAATGCTGTACACACCTTCGGAATGATATTGGTTGCAGCTGGGAGCCGAAGAATAGACTCCTTCAGCAGGATGAAGATCAATGGCCCATCCACCGTAGGCTACAGCATCGGGGAATTCCGTCTGCTCCACGATATCGTGCTGTGTCAGCATATACAGACCTTCGAAACGACGGCTCTCACGCTTTCCGGGAATCACCCCCACCCATTCCAGTGTCAGATTAGCTGCTTCAGGATAAAGACCTGAATTCTTGATATGATTCCATGCACCGTAAACCACACGCCACAACTCAAACTTGATATCCTCGCAATCGTAAATGGTATCTTTATTTCCTCCATACTCAAACCACCAATAATTACATCCATACTGGTCGGGGGTAATCTGATGCAGTTTGGGGATAGCTGTCATATCTTTCAGTGCAAAAGAAGGAGCTACATAGTTCACCGGCTGATCGCTGCGCTTGGTATACAGAAAAATAGTATGTCCCAACAATTCCCCATAATCAGCCGATGGCGAAAAACCTTCTTTAAACTCGCTACAATCCTCGGCACCCATACGATACGAAGCTCCGGCAAGGTAACTCAATATACCGTCTCCCGAAGCATCGCAAAAATATGGAGCTGAAAACAGATAGCGTGTCTGATTCTGCGGATTGAAAGCTGTAACTTGAGATACTGTATCATTATCCGACTTGGCCACATCATAAACCACTGTATTCAGGAACAAGGAAATGTTAGGTTCATTCATCACCTTATCCAATAGCAATGCATCGAACAGTAACGGATTTCCTTCCCGGTTGCGATAAAGATTTTCCACCATTATCTCATCTATAATGCCTCCTTCACGAGCCCAGCGGTTATTATTTCCCATATGAGACGTCGCACCCAACGCCCATACACGTACCTCACTCGAAGCATTACCTCCCAAAACCGGGCGATCCTGAATCAAAGCTACTTTGCAACCGTTACGGGCAGCAGCCAACGAACAGCAAACACCGCTCAAGCCTCCACCCACGACTACCAAATCGAAAGTAAATGATTCCTGACGGCTCTCTCTTTTTCTATCTTTACCTTGTCTAATCATAATATAGATATAATAGAATTAAATTATTTCTACCACAATATTAGGATTAAACCGACAATTAGCAGGTGAAAATACCCGACTAAAAATTTCGGAAACGTTTTCATTTTGCGGAAACGTTTTCGGAAAATCCAGAAAACAGAAACAAGCCGAGAACGATTCTTATTGCACAGGTAAAACGATCGAAAATGACTTCGAGACTCCAACTGGTTTAGCTGCTAAAAACAAGGCCTTTATCTTCCCATCTTCCATATAGACTTTGGGCATTTCCAAACGTTCAAAATCCATTTGTGTACCATCCGAAAATTCCATATGGAATTCATGTACCAACGCATTTTCAGCCAACTGCCAGTTCAGGCCGTCTTCCGATTCAAACAAAATCAGCGCTTTGCCGAATTTTGTCAACGAGTTTTCCTTGCTTCCAGCATGGTCTTTAGCTATGCAGTAATACTTACCGTCCTGATACCATTCCACATGATCATCAATCGGAAAATCGGATTTTGAAGACACCACAAATGGTTTGTCGTAATCTACAAATGGACCCAGTGGGTGGTCGGCCAATGCTACATGATGCACAACTCCTCCTCCTTTAAATGTCCCATTGTCTGTTACAGATTTATACACCATCATATACTTACCTTCAGGCCGTTTCGAGACAGTAGGTACTCCCGTTGTCTTACGGCCCTCGGAAATATCAATTAAAGGCTTATCAAATCGCTTCCATGGTCCATAGGGAGATTTGGCCACTGCTACACCAATTCTTTGATTATTTCTGTTTATCCACCATTCCCTATCATTCATAGTAGGTTTCACGGTATCGGCAGTGTGATACCAATAACCACTGCCACGGTTCCCCGTATAATAAAGATAATAGGTATCGCCCTCCTTCAACACATGCGGGTTATGGGCATAGTCACCATCCCAATATTGATTGCCCCGATGAGGAATAGCTATATCATGGAATACGTAAGGACCCAACAAAGAATCAGACACAGCATGGGCTATCTCTGAATGAGTCACCCAAGCGTCAAACCCTCTTGATTCGGGCCAACGGGAAAAAAAGAGATGATACTTGCCATCCTCTCCCTTCACTGCACCATTACACCACACACAATACCCTTCCATCTGAAAAAAACGTTTATCTGGTTTAGCTGGAATCAGTTGGGTAAAATCCAGCTCTTGCGATTTCTTCTGAAAACTACACGAAATCATAAACAATGCACATAAGACGTAAAAACAAATCTTCACCATCGCTACAACTATTAAACTGAATCATTTAACGAATAATCAGACAAGGTTCTTCCAACAACCCCGATACACTTTCTTTACGATAAACTGTAGGAATAGCAGTATAGATATTTCCCAAAGTATTATATACCAATATTTCGAGTCTGTTTGTTCCGTCGGTCAAATGGCCGGTCAAGTCGAATGTCCACGGCTTGGCAAAGCGAACACCTAAAGACTTTCCGTTGAGATAGACTTCGGCTGTCGAAACAACGTTCTTCAAATCCAGTTCGATAGTATGATTCTTATATTTACTGTCCAACCGAATGTTTTTGGCGTATCTGATACCGCCAGAATAACTATTCAATCCGTCTACCTTAGCCCAGTCGCCGACAGAGATTATACCCGACTGGCAATATTGCTTGACAGGAGTTTCCCACACTGCCCCTCCAGCATATCCCCATCGGTGCTGCATTTTAATCAATACAGGAACAGAAGCCTGCACTTTTTCTTTCACCTTACAAGCATAGACATCCGCTCCCGTCGATGCTGTTCCGACATGCTCCACACGACATTCTTCACCTCCGACATATACCCGGATGTCGTCGCCATAAGCCGTGAAGGACAGAGAATCCAGTCCCGGAGCCGACATAAAACGATACCAGCCCGTACAGTTCTTTTCACTGGAAACACTATATTTCAGCAGAGACTTATCGCCATACCACCTCATAGAAAGAGGCTGGCGAACAGACTTATCACAAACATCCGTTTGCTTTTGCAGCAAGAAGTAAGCAGAACAAGCATTTTCATATTCCAGTACAAGCCGGTGAACGCCTTGTCGCAGGAAGAGTTCTTTTTCCAACGGCCGCTTATCGCCATCAACATACACGTTTGTCGGCACAACACTGTCCGTCAACACCCGATATGTACCGATATAGGGTGCATCGATAAACGTAGACAGATAATAAAACCTGCCCGCCTTTTCCGCTTTACGGACCATGCTTCCCGACCATGGAAGTACAGCCAATTCACCCAGCCGGATAAACTCATCATGAATCTTACCTTTCAGTCCGTGATACCCTTGCCTGCCGCAATCGCCCTCTACACCATATCGCCACGAAAAACGATATTCTTTCCATTGGTCATTCTCATTCAGCAGTTCCGTCAGTTCCTCAGCCGACAGAGGATCGACAAAAGGTCCGGCCTGATAAAACTGCGGTCCGTAAGAACCGATGACCGTTATCCACGAAGCAGAATCCGATGGCATGTTTTCCGACCAGACATAAGACATCTGCTCCACCCAGGCTCCAACACGCTCATCAGATGCCGGCAAGTAATAATCTCCCCATTTATTATCCAACACAGGTACAACCTCGGACTGCCATTCCCTGCCCAAACCGATTTCCTCAACAATGGGCGACTGATAGGCAAAATCAGCGTCTGCCGTCTTCAAATCAGCGGGAGAAAATACGATTAACTGCATTTCCGTTTCAGTCAAAGGCATTTCTACATAAGTACCCTCCGGTGTCTCTTTTATCCGGGTCAGGGTACGGGTTTCAGCAGTCATCGGATTCCATAGTTCAACATTTCCCTTCGCCCTGAAGAAGCAGGTCTTTCCTTGCGCCACTCCATAGACAGCATAAACATCGCGGGAACCGATCACCCGATGATGCACATAGGGAAAGAACTTACCCACAGAAGCCGGATTCTCCAAACGGAAATCACGTACCAGCACTTTATCCAGAACAGGCAGGATGTCCTGATGCCTGTTCAAACAATATACATTGCTTCGGTTGTTACCTATTTCCTTTACTAACGTCCTTACCTGGTCTGACTGTCCTTCCTGCTCGGTTGCCGAAGGCCATTCACCGATATTCACCACAATGCCTCCATTCCGGCTAAACTCTACCAGCTTCAACAACGACTGATGACTGACTGCCTTCATCGAAGGAATGACAACGACAGAAAAAGACTCCCCTCCTATCTGTAAGCGCTTGCCACAGATGCGGGCTCTGTGCAAGGACTTATAATCCATAAAATCAAAATCAATGCCATTTTTATACAAGAACTCGCCTGTTGCAAAAGCCGTACTTGCGGATTTCTTTCCCTCTACAGGATTGGCCACAACAGCCTCAACAGGATACAGAACAGCTACATCCGCCACATGCTTCCCCTGGCTCAACAAGTAGCACAAACGCTCGCTCATCGCCAGAAACGGTTTCATGTGTTCCCAATAAGGCATCCGGAAATGGTTGCATGGCGGAGCCCATTCCCACCAACGTCCATAAGTTGTATAATAGAGTCCGTGCAACGTCAGCAGATTATAACCCATTGCCAGATTGGCAAACAAAGCATCGGTCAACGAAGCTGTATTTGTGCTCCAGCCGCTGCCGTAAAATCCCTCCAGCCAGACACGCGGACGCTCGTACATGTGGGCAATAGAAGCTGCCACCTTTGCCTTGATGATGGATTTTGCCAGAAAAGGCTGGTCAGATCCCGGTCCCTGATTCCAGCGCTGGGTACGGAAATAGTCTCCGAATTCATCCAATGTATACCCACGTCCTCCGTGGTCACAGCCCAGCGTCATGCCATGTTCTTCGTTGTAATCATAAATCGGCTTGAAATAATTTTCTTCACTCAGCGAAACATAAACATCGTTGTAATCCATACGGATTTTGGCCGTCCGATTGCCGATATTCTTCCACAAAGCAATCAGTTCCGGACAAACGTCATACCCTTTCCGCTTCACAAACTCACCGGCAAAGTAAGGATTCCAGACCTTTCCTTTCAGTTTGAAATTCAATTCGTCCGAAAAGAAAAAATTCAGGTTACGCCCCATCTGCCCGGGTATGTTCCGTTCGAACTCATCATAAAAGAACTCAATAATGCCTTTTCCCGACGAGGGATGCATGGGGTCGTACGACCATTCCTGCCTTTCGGCATATACCACGTATACTTTCCATCCCGACTGCAACCGGCAACTGATTTTCCCATCGCGTATCAGACTCCTCAAATCGCGAAGAGAATCTGTCCGGATTTCACCAGACTTGTCCAAAGGAAAAGCAGACAGACTGACTACCCGATCCGGCAGCTTCCAATCTAACCGGTCGTAAACCGTCACCGAATCGCATTGCAACAGGTAACCGGCGACTTCGGGATATTTCTTCAATGCTTTATCAAAATAAGACTTCTGTCCTATACCCAGACAATAGTCGCTCAGACTGACGGACATACCTCTTTTACCGGCTTCTTCCGTAAACCATTTCACCAGTTCCCACCACTCTTTACTCATCACTTCCGGCACTGTCTTATAATGGGGACGTGCTCCTGTCACTTCGTCAAAATAATCATCGTGGGCATAGTTTATCTGAAGACTGGAAATATGAAAATCCTGCAATTGGTTCAGCTGATCCAGCAAACGTTCCTTACGCAACGTATCTCCCTGCCACCAATAAAAGGCTACTTCTCCATAACCCTTGGGAGGATTTTTCAAGTTCTCCAATAACCGATGGTCAATATCCGTACGAGAGACATCCACTTCATCCCAATCTGTTCGGGGCAAAGCCCATATCGCGGTTTCACCACAAAAAATAAGTACTAAAAGTACATAACAAGCAATCTGACTTTTACAATGCATTTTATGTTTCACTGAATTATTGAATTATATTTTCAGAACTATATTCCCACTACGGAAGTGTATCAAACTCCAGCCGAACAACACTTGTACGGCTCACAAGCAACACTTGTACGGCTCGCGAACAACACTTGCACGGCTCATGAGCAATGCTTGTTATACAATCCGGCATTGCTTATTGCACTGTCCAGCATTGCTTATTACGTTGCCTAACTATCAATGTTAGCTGGCTAAAGTAGGTAGTTACACTCGCCAAGAGGCACGTTGAGAATGAAAAATGAATAATTAAAAATGAATAATGTAGGAGATATACTTTTAAACTTTTAACCCTCATCTTTCACCCTTAAGCCCTCATTCCTCAACTTTAAATCTTGTAGCCTCCATTTTGCTTTCACGCCTTCACCCGGATTCATAATATTGGTAATCAGGTAAATAGGGTGAAACATACGGCTTCACGAAAGTTTCACCTATTGCTTTCACTTCATCCTTGCATCACCAAGAAAGTTTCACCACAGGCACAAAGACATCGACACTTTCTGCCGGCAATTGCAACAGGATTCTTCCATCGGCCGACTGGCTGAAAGTGACTTTAGGCATCTTCTTTCCAAGCAAAGCTGCTTTCTTCACAGATACATCAACGGCAGGCAATTCTATCTGCCCGTTCTCCGGCCAATCGAGAATATGTATGTAGATACTGTTCTCTTTAGACGTACAACGCCAGACGGCAGGCTTCGCTACAAATTTCCGTTTGCCGCCTTCCTGAACATATTCACCGTATTCTGTTCCCCAAACTGTACCGCCACAACCATAGATGGCCTCTCCGTTAATCTTCAACCATTCGCCAATGGCAAGCAAGCGGGACGAGTACGGCTCCAGAATCTCTCCCTCGGCCGTGGGTCCCACGTTCAGCAGATAATTGCCGTTTTTGGAAACAGCATCTATCAAATGGCTCAACAGTTCCTTCACCGGACGGAAATCGGTATCCCATTTCTTATAAGCCCAGCTGCGGTTAAGCGTACCACAAAGCTCCCAAGGCACCTCTCTGTAACCGCCAAAGGCTTCATTGTCTCCCCCACTCTCGTAATCGGACAAAGGCAACCCGACCGGTTTTCCAAGCATAATACGACTGTTGATCAGGACATCGGGTACCCGGCTCCGGCATATATCCGAAATCTGATAAGCCCGCTCCATCGTCATATCGCCGGGAGTATCAAACCAAAGGATAGCCGGATGATACTGGTCGCAGAGTTCCTTGATCTGAGGAATGGATTTCTCGTCCAGGTATTTATTGAAATTGCGTTTATAGCCCGGCCAGGACCAGTTGTTGCCATAGCCGTCCGGCTCGTTCCAGTCCTGTGCATGAGAATAGTAAAGACCGAACTTGATGCCATACTTGTCACAAGCCTCTTTCAACTCCTTCATCGGATCGCGGCCAAAGGGAGTAGCATCTACAATATTATATGGCGAAACGGCCGACTTGTACATGGCAAAACCATCGTGATGCTTGGCCGTAATGACCAGGTATTTCATACCGGCAGCCTTGATGAGTTTTACCCACGCTTCGGCATCAAATTTCACAGGATTGAATTCTTTGGCCAGTTCCCGATATTCCTCTATCGGCAGTTTGTGCATCTTTATTGCCCACTCTCCACCGGTCACCTTCTCTCCTTTCCAGTAACCTGCCATTTGGGAATAAAGTCCCCAGTGCATAAACATACCGAACTTAGCATCGCGCCACCAGGCAATACGCTCCTTCTCGGCTTGCGACGGAGCATATTGAGACGATGACGAACCTCCGAACTGCTCCAAGCGGGTAATTTCACTGAAACCGGCTTTTTGTGCCATTGCCATTTGGCAGGACATTGCCGCACACACGGCAATCATACATATCTTTTTCATAATCAGACAGACTTATTTATCGTTTATTATAAAGTTGGAATTCAATACAATATCTTTTCTTCTTGATTCAGGAAATACATTCAACCTCACCACCTTCCCCTCTTTCACCTCGACCTCAACCGTTGTATTTTGAGGAGCATGCAGCTTGAAATCGACATCCCATTGCACAGGCCATGCCGGCAACAGATAAATCTTCCCGTCACCATAAGGATCGGCAGCCATCAGCATTTCCTGCAAACCAACCATACCCGATCCGCCCCAGTTGTGGTCGGGTACCCAGTCGTGTCCCGGGCCAAAGAAAGCCGGGAATCTGGATTGGGCATTAAAATTGCCCAACTTATCGGTTACCCTTCGCGCAGCTTCTGCAGTATTACCGATAGCCGCCATATTCACCACAACCGGCATCCACGAATAATCGCGATACACCTTTTCACGACGGTGCTGGGGCAACAAATCCCAAGTGTTCTGCAAGATTTGCGTTGTACCCGGATGACAAACTGAATATTGCCTATACGGCCATGCCACATAAAACTCCGGCAGTTCCCACAAATTATATTCTTTCATATACGATTGTGCCGGCAGTATCACCTCTTTTCCGTCGACAGTCCCTTTAGCTATCTCGGGCAAAGTCTTCAAAACATTGGCAAAATATTTCTTTTCGTCCGCGGTTACGAGCGAATCCGGCAGTTTTGTCAGGGCATCCGATATACGGAACAGGCCAGCAACCACCTCGGTCGGATTCTGCGCACCGACAAGCAGCTCGATGGAATTAGCAGGGAAAATATTCAAACGGCCACCTTGCACCAGCTCACTCTCGCAAAACTCTTTGGTACGAGAACGGTAATACGAATCATAGAACTTCACTACTCCTTTGATCCAGGCTATATCCTTGCTGATGTCTGTTCCCAGCGTAGTATGTCCGTGCAAAGTCATCCAGGCATTTTCCAGCATCATGGCAAAAGCATGTTTCAGGTGAGCAGCTCCACACTGTCCGGTTGCCGTAGGCCACCATGTCAGCCCCCACACCTGAATAGCTTCCGGATAGACCATTCCCTGAGCACCCATGCAGCGGGCTCTTGAAGCAGCTGACGCTGCATGCATCCGATAAAAGCCAGTGGAAGGTTCCAGCAAATCCGCATCGCCCGACAAGATAGTGGGCCAGCCTATCCATCGCTGATTCTGTGCCATAAATCCACAAAACATCCAATGCCGCAGGTCCGGAGTTGAAGGATCGACCCTGCCACGGGTTATCTCATCGTTGTTATTGCCAACGATGTGATTGAGATTGTCGGTAGTAAAAATACCACCATTGAAAAGCAATGGCAACTTTCCGCCCTGATTGGTAGCCAGCATATACCTGAACAGTTGGTAATTGCGTCCGACAACCCAGGCTGAGTCCGATGGTTCCGCACCCGGATTCACATAAATATGCGAACGGTTCCAGAACTCATTCCAGCGGTCCACATTCATTTTCCAGGCTTTTTTCAAAGCCGCCTTTCCCAACAATGGTCTGGCCTCGGAAGCCCAACCAGAAGGTTTCTGGTTATTGCCGGCACGTAAGGCAACTACCAGCGTGTGCTTTGTTGCAGAAGCCGTGCTTGCATTCCACGAAGCTCCTGTCCAACTTTGCCAGTTAACCTTTACATTCTGAGAAACTGGAAACAACCCGCTGGAACAAACAATAGTTCCTCCGAAAACATTGTTCTCCGCAGGATTACATATCGACTTCGGGTCAATATTTTGTTTGCCTATCTCTTCCGCAATTCTTGAAGGATATTCTGCATTATTGTGATACCATGATATAGCCCCGGTTTCCATCGACACATGGTCGGCACGCAGAATATTGATGCGGTTCCCCATATCGATGTACACAGTATCGCGAGTCACATCGCGCCACGAAGCAAAACTGACATCCAGCTTGCTGCTCTGATCCGACTTGCATTCCACAATCAGATTCTCGCCCGAAAACCAAAGTCTGGCCTGAAAGTCTGTCCCCTTTTTCGAACGGGCCTGAATATGGATACTGCCGGTAAGAATATCCAACCGTTGACTGAAACTATCCAAATCGTTTAAAGCCTGATTGTCCGGAGTGATCCGCAACGCTCCCAATTTCAGCAAATGCCCTTCTTCATCGTATGCATAGTTATGTGCCAGATACATCCATAGCGCACCATCCTGTACCCACACATTGGCTCCAGCCCCATATCTACCGGAAAGAGGCATGGAGCCCCAGGCATCTTCCGAAGGAGTTGTCCACTCCACATTATAGTTCTTTAAATAATCAGCATCGGAACCATCAACACCAGCAAACAGACTTTGAGAAACAAATACAATGCCGGCAGCCAACAAATACTTGCATGTAACAATTAAACTCTTCATAAGGTATTTATTTTTAACTCCAGATTCGGCTTTACTATGATATGCCAGTTATTAGTTAGTTATTCGCAATTATTCTCATAAGGGGAGAAAATTATTCTCATGCCTGTGAGAAAACTATTCTCATAACTGTGAGAAGAGCATTCTCATAACTGTGAGAAGAGCATTCTCATAACTGTGAGAAAACCATTCTCACAGCGATGAGAAAACTATTCTCCAGTCTTGAAATTCAAAATAACCTTTGCCGACTCTCAGCTTGGTCAACCCGAAACCTGAACAAGTTACTATCCATTCTTCTTTTTCTCATCAGAAAGCCGACGTTGCATATAGCCCGATATACGAACCGACAAAACCTTTCGCCTTGTGCGTACTAAGATGAGTTATATCGACATCATGGCATACCATCTGTACACGGCTCTTCTTCTTAAAACCAATGCTGCACGTGCCGTTATTGACTTCCAGGCAACAGGTTATCTGTTTGGCCGATGACGGTTCCTGATACAGCCTTTCCTTCTTTCCGTCCACCACATTCTCTATCACTACGTTTTGTTTGCCGTCTGCCATCGTCAGACCAATGGCCACATAATTCTTCTCGTTCTGAAACAGGACCATCCCGGCAAAATCGGATGCGGAAGTCGGCTGAAAACGGACATCTACCGATGCCTGAAAAGCCAGATGCTGTTGCCTACGACCCAGAAAAGCGGGGTTCACCGGCTTTTCTATTGTTCTGTCCAGTGCCTCCAGATACAGTTTCCCATCACGCAGCTCATACCACTGATCCCGTGGAGTACGCAACATACACCATTCCTTATTAAGTAACGGACCGTTAAACGAATCTTTCCACTCGAAATTGCCGTTGGGAAAGAATGCCGCATCAGTCCTTTCCGTTTCCATACCCTTCGGAACCTTTACAACAGAAGGTACAGCCTTACCGGATTCCAGAATAACAGGGGTATCATTCTTCCATTCCACAGGCAACAGAAAAGTCTCACGCCCGGTATTGTAAAGTTTGTCCTGATAGGGTCTGCATCCCAAGAACACGGCATACCAGTCTCCATTGGGCGTATCAATCATATCTGCATGCCCTACATTTATCACCCTGTCCGGACGGCTCTCGTCCAGTCCGGCCTGCGACAGTATCGGGTTGATGCTACAAGGGCGATAAGGCCCCTTCACGTTATCGCTGACAAACGCCACCTCCCGATGGCCGGCATGAGTTCCTCCTTCGGCCATTATCATATAGTATCTTCCTGCTACCTTATAGATATGTGGTCCTTCCAGCCATTGGGGATGGGCAGCGACATCGACACCGCCATCCACAACAATTCCCAAATCGGCAACAACCTTGTCCGTACGGATATCGTATTCGTACATGTGTATTGCCCTGTGACCATACCATTTCGACTCCTTAGGCAAATAGCTGGTTACAATATAAGTCTTCCCGTCGTCATCGAAAAACAGCGAAGGATCAATACCTTTTACTTCCGGCAGTCTGACCGGTTCCGACCAGCCTTCGAAAGGATTCCGGGTTTTCACCAGAAAATTGCCAATACCCCCTACAATGGTGTTGATCACATAAAAGGTTTCGTTCTGCTCGTTGTATGTAATAGACGGTGCATAAACTCCGGACGACAATCCCAGCCCATCCAGCTTCAGCTGTTCCGGCCGGTCAAGCACATGCCCGATCTGTTTCCAGTCGACAAGATTGCGACTATGGAAGATAGGAATGCCGGGATAATAAGAAAAAGAAGAATTGACCAGAAAATAATCATCCCCCTTCCGGCACACACTCGGATCAGGATAAAATCCGCTTAGAATCGGATTATAACGTTCCGACTTTTCAGTTTCTTTGGCAAAACATACGTCCTCTCCTTTATAAAAAAAGTTATCGAAAGCTGCCTGTTGCGCCCAAACGGTAGAACTTATCAGTAAAGCAGATGCTATCAGATATGTTTTCATATGATTCATTCCTTTCTATCAGAAATTAATTTCCAAATTCATAAACACCGCCTTCAAGTGTTACTGATATCACCTCTCCAACTCTACTTCCGTCTGATACCTCCAGACCTTTATGCTTACCTTGTCACCAACTTTCTGTTTCTTCAAATCATCAATCGTACATATTGATTTCCGGTTGCACTCTATCAGCAGGTCATTGGTGCGGACTTTATTTTTCCAGGGAGAGTCATTGCTGATCGAAAGAACAATCAGTCCGCACAGATCCTTATAGCCCAAAGCAGACTGCTCACCCAGTGTCTCAATTTTCTTTAATGTCAACCCTTGCCATAGCAACGTCTGTGAACGGTCTGCTCTTCCAGCCGACAAGTTTACATCCGGGAATACGGGTACTTTGGCAATAGCTTTCAACTTTTCGGACCGGACACCAAAGTCCATTGCAATATTACGGAAACCGGCTTTGAGCACATCGGAACCCGGCAAGATGGTATAATCGCCATTGGCTGCATCCGCAAATTCGAATCTGACAACCTGGGAATGCAGATCGCAACTGTTCTTATTGAACTTCATCATGCTTTCCTTGTCCAGGAAGTAGTTATAATCAACCAACCGTCCCCATCGGCCATCATCGGCAATGCCTCTGTTCATTAAAGCTGGCTGATAGGCCCTGAAAAAGATATTGCCTGTCACTACATCATCCGAATTACGATACCAAACATGTGGGTGCAGCGAACTGTTGATAATGATATTGTTCTTAACTACACGTTTATATCCTTCCCGCAGCTTCAGTCCACGGTTCAGCAATATGTTATTGTAAATATGATAAAAACTTGATCCGTCGTCAAGGTCGATATCCCATCCGTGGTCGCAACGCCAGCGGCTGTTTCTGATTACATTTTTCTCTATCATATCCAGATACGGCAAAATGGTATCCTTTTCTACTTCATCGGCCACGGTATTCACATCGGGAGTCCAATAACGGTCACGTCCCCACGAATTGAAACTACCATGATCGCCAGTCTCAAGTACCGTATTAAACACATCACAATATTCGATGACATGTCCGCCAAAAGTTCCTTCACTGATGTTGATTCCTGCCCTTGGCACATCATATATGGAGCAATGACTAACTGTAATACGATAGGACATGGATATCTGGACAGGGGCTGTCTGCTTTTCGTGCCGGCCTGTCCGGGTTATCAGGCAATCTTCTACCCTACACTCCTGCGGGAAATCATTTCCATCAGGACCGGGCGTTCTGTCAATCCGGCTATAGTCTTGCCGCACATAGCCGTAAAGCGGGCTTCGTACAGCCGCCGGATTTCCGACAAACACCACCCCGTTGGCTCCGCTATCATGTATATAACACGAACGGACAGTGATGCCCTTATTGTAATTGCTGACAACAATCGTATTTCCGCCTACCTGATCGAACTCGCAATTCGTAACCGAACAATTCTCTGCTCCTTCAAAAAGAATGGTCCCATTTCTGTAGACAGTCCAGTCACTTCTAAGCAACGGTTCTTTGTTCTTCATAAAGGTGCGGGCCGTATGCGTAAATTTCAATCCGTCAATATGCACGTTGCGGACAGGGGCTTTCTGGGTGCCGGCCAGATGAATCAGGTTTTCCAACAGGACAATTTCTACTACGGCATTGTCCATATCAGTATCCTTCTCGGGCATATAATGCAATATACCTTTCTTTGCATCGAAATACCACTCGCCAGGCACGTCCAATTCCTCAAAAACATTCTCAATCATTCTGTAAACCGGATGCATCTTGGAAGGTCTGTTGTTTTGCCATCCGCCAATCATAGCCAACGAGCCATCCAGCTTCTTACCTGTAACCAGCCAATGCATATCTCCCCAAAGAGCCTCGTGCATGGTATGAAGATAAGCTCCCTCCGGATTCTTCCAACGGTCTGTACATGCCTTGCTTAAAGGATCCTGATAGGCTTCGGCTTTTTCGTTCAGATTCCAGGTATCAAATACATTCTTTCCTTCAACCGCATTCGGATAACGGGCCATTCGCTGAGACTTACCGTTGACATACAGTTGGTCTATCTGCTTAATATCCTCAGGCACATCTGCCTCAAAAATACCATTCTTCCCTTCCCGCCATTGCAACTGCAACCGTTTTCCGCCACTCAGAACAGCCTTGCCTTCGTTTCCAGCCTTCAAAGTAAGCGTACCCTTCGCTTTGGCAGCATAAACCGGAGATATTTCTATCGGCTTGTCCAGATAGTAGATGCCGTCAGTAAAAACGATATTGACCTTTCTTCTGTCCCAATACTTTCCGGCTATCTGTAAGGCCTTGTCTACACTCTTGACAGGAGCATCCTTCCTGCCATCATTGGCATCGCTTCCCGTAACCGATATATAGACGTTTACATCCCTTCCCATCGGAATCCATGCACTGACCACTACTCCCAATAAACATATTACAAGAGCAAGCTTCCATTCTTTCTTCATTAATCTCTATTCTTTTTTACAAATTAAACACACTGTCACTTCTGCAAAATAACAAAAAAGAACAGGCCGGACATTTTGCCCGACCTGAAAAACACCACGGAAACGTTTCCAAAATACGGAAACGTTTCCGTAAAACTTATAAATATTATAAAAGATTACTTGCTACTCATCAAAATGAACATATTCCAGATTCACAGCTCCCAATAAACCCGAAGGAGCCTTTCCGGAAAACGGCGAGGGGATGGTTTCATAATGATTGGCTACCGTATTGTAAACCGTCAGTTCAATCTCATTCTTCCCTTCTATCACATAATCCGTAATATCAAACTCCCAATCGGGACAAATTCTGACACCAACCTGACGGCCATTAACTGCAAGTTCCACCGAAGAGGCAACATCGGCTATACGTAAGAAGATTTTTTCTTTTCCCTTAACCGGAGCGGAAAGATCAACGTTTTGGCTATACTTAAGTCCGCCTGAATAATTCCTGAATCCTTCCTTCTTTCCCCAGTCACCGATCTTTATCAAACCTTTGCCTGTACGTTGTATCAGTTCGGTAGTCAGACCGGCACCGGCTTTCACTCCATAAGGAAGTTCCACACGGAGAAGTACTTTTACAGGCTGTTTGCCAGGTCGCTTCAAAGCAACATCGGCCATTCCATCATGTTGTTTGACCTTTACAGACTTGCCATCAATCCAGGCCTGCACCTTACCGGCTATGCCCACCGAGAATCCTTCGAGACCTGGAGCAGACTCAAAATAGTACCATCCATATTTACCCTTTTCACCATAAGGATCGAAAGCCAGAATAGAACAGTCTTTGTACCACGGCAATGTCAAACGCTCAGGCACAGACCGTGCCACTTTCGGATCGCGCAAAAAGAAATAAGTGATGACAGGACCATCATAACACAACACCAGACGATTGAGCCCCTTCTTTAAACGGACCATATTGGCCGTAGCAGGTATCCGCTTACCGTTAACAAAACAACGGGAAGGCTTCGTATTGCCTGACAATATCTCATATTCGCCATCGGAAGGTGCTTTGACCGTAGTATAGAGGTAATAGTTACGTCCGCCAGCCTCGGCTACACGCGACGAACCGGTAGCCTCCCGTTTGAACGTTCCCAAACGGATTACTTCCGGATTCATTTCCATCTTCAAACCATGATAGCCCTGATGTCCGGCATCCCCTTGTACACCCCATTTGCGGGAAAAGACATAAGGTTTCCAACCTGCAGGAGTTTCGTCTAAAGCAGCTAGATAGGCATCGTCCAGTACTTTATCCGTTGCACCGCTGCAAACGAATTCTTCTCCGTACGTATAGAGTACCTCATCCCAAGTACGAACCTGCTCGGGCAACTCCGTCCAGTCCATCCGATCACGGTCGGAAAGGCAATAACGATAATATCTGATTTCGGGACAAAGTTTCTCAGGTGTAGCAGGATAATGAAAATCGCCAAAACGATTGTCGAGCACTGGAATAACTTCACACTCCCATTCATCAGCCAGAGGCAAAGAACGGACAACTTCGGAAGATGATTTCCATTCGGGAGCATCACTGGAGGGAGTGAATACAATAATCTGGAAAGAGGTGGTTCCCTGGGGCATACTGACAATAGTACCTTCGGCTGTCTCTTCCACATCGGTCAACTTATATTTCTTACCCTCAAACACATTCCAGAACTCTACCTGACCTTTTTCCCGGAAAAAACATTTCGTTCCTTTAGATACATTATAGATACCATAAATCTCACGATTGTCTATCCGGCGATGATGAATATATGGCATCGGTGTATCAACATTGCCAAGCAAACGGAAATCGCGCGTAAACTGTCCGTCCAATACCGTCAGCACAGAGTCAGGCGTAGATAAGGTGAAAAAATTCTCACCTTCTCGCAATGCACGTACCAGCCCGTCCACGTAGTCCGGATCTTTTCCTCGTACTTCGGTTGCTTCAGGCAAAACGCCTATATTAATGACAATACCGCCTTGGGAGGCAAATTCAACGAGCTTACGTAACGAAGTGTCTTTGATTGCTGCCATCGATGGCACCACAAGTGCTTTGTAGCTCTCGCCGGAAATCTTTAATTCACCATTTTCTATACATGCATCCCCCAATGAAGTGTAATCAATATAATCAAGATCCACTCCATTTTTATACAACAGTTCACCTGTTCTAAAAGCGACATTGGATGACTCATTTCCATAGCCTGCGACCTTGGGTTCCACGGGATAAAGCACACCAACATCGCATTGATGATATCCTTGGGCAAAAAGATAACTCAGTCTCTCGACAACCTCCAAAGTCTTGTCCATCGTTCTCCAGTAAGGCATCCGGAAATGATTGCACGGAGGAGCCCACTCCCACATGGAACCGGGAGTTGCATAATACAATCCATGCAAGCTCAACAGATTGTAGCCCATGGCATAATTAGCGAAGATAGCATCTGTAAGCTGGGCAGAGGTTGTCCCCCAACCACTGGAATAAAAACCTTCCAGCCAGACACGTGGCCGCTCGTATAAGTGGGAAATAGAAGCCGCCACCTTGGCTTTGACAATGTCCTTTTTCAGATGGGGCTGATCAGAACCTGGTCCCTGATTCCAGCGTTGGGTACGGAAATAATCGCCGAACTCGTCTACCATACGACCACGACCACCATGGTCGCAACCATAAATCAGGTTACGGTCAGCATGCCAACGATAGACCGGAATGAAAAAATTCTCTTCAGATAAAGATGTAAATACATCATTATAATCCATACGGACTTTCGTAGTCATCCTACCTATATCCTGAGTCAAAGCGGCTAAATAAGGACGAATGTCATAACCTTTACGGCGTTGGAACTCGGATGCGAAACGTTCGTCCCAGGTAAAGCCTCTCAAATTAAAGTTCAATTCATCCGAAAAGAAGAAATTAAGATTGCCTTTTGACGTTTCCGGAAATTTATCCTCGAAACGTTGGAAAAAACACCGGACATATTCTTTTCCCGCCAACGGGTGCATGGGATTATAACTACGCTCCTGCTTCTGTGCGTAAACGGCTACAACCTTCCAATTCTTCCACTCATTGCTCCACTCCAGACGGTTACCAGATACTTTAGAGGTCAAGTCTACACATTCCTCCGGGTTGGAAGCATTAAAAGCTACTACAGAAAGCAAGTTCTCTTTAACGTTCATAGACAAACGCCCATCACTTATTTCCACACAATCGAAAACTAATTGTGAAGCCACGATATCCGGATGCAATGCACGGACTTCATCCAATGCATAGCCTTGCCCTAACCCCAATGTATAATCACTGACCGATACCGTCATGTTTCGTTTGGCCGCCTCTTGCATAAACCATCCGAACAACTCCCACCACTCATCCGTAAACTGAGCGGGCTGAGACTTCAAACTGCTTCCCCAGAAATATCCTTTCCGGTCGTCTGTATGCGAATAATTGATCTGCAGACTGGAAATCTTTTTCTGTGCCAGCTCATCCAATTGCCAGGTCAAGCGTTCACGAGTCAAAGTATCAGCCTGCCACCAATAAAATGGGACCTCACCATAACCTTCGGAAGGTGACTGAAAGTGAACAAACAAATCATTTACATGTTCTCTTTGAGGATACCCTTTTTGAGCATGTAAATTCCAGCCTGAACTTACAGCACCCAATAATAATAAAGCAAAAAACTTCTTCATATCTTTATCTATTTTCTCATTTACTGATAAGTTTTTTAATAGGCTCTCCTATTTCCCTATTAAACCAGAAAACCGAAGAAATATTCTGTATCTCCGGACTTGCATAAAGTTTCCAAACTACTTTTCCTCTCTGCTCCAGCTCCATCAACAAGGGTTGCGAATTATCTTGGGTATGTCCATTCCAATTTGAAAAGAACATATTCCCACTCGCGCTACAACTAACTTCTGCCGCAAAATGAATTTTATACCCTAATAACTTATCATCCATTATCCGAAGTATTTTTCCGTTTGTCCAATCTAATTCTACCCAATTATGTCCATCGCCACAAGAGACAAGCCATCGGTTATCAGATAAAGGAAACAGTGAATAAGGCGTCCCTCCACATTTCACCCGCTTCAGGAAAATACCTTCAGGATTCATTTCTACGACTTCTCCTTTTTCCATTAACGGAATCAGATAATTCCCGTTATCAAGCTTTTGTATTTGGCGAAACTGCCCATGCACGTTTTTTATACCCGTATCAAACTTTAACTCCATAAGCAGTTTACCTGAATTATCCAATTCTATGATACGAGAAGGAATACCACAAACAGCAAGCATATACCTGCCGTCTGGCAACTGTGTAGCTGTATAAAGTTCCTCTCCTTTCTGTACTTTAAAATCCCAAAGAATTTCATGTTTACTGTTTATCAAACGAGCTCCACCCCGATATGCATACAAAATGTTTCCTTCCCGGGTTAATTCTACATCATTGCAATCTTCTTGCGAAGCCAAGGCATGTTCCCATTCGATAGTCCCTGAATTTTTATCCAACACAACTATTTTTTTCCATCCACAACCAGCCAGCAGCAACCGTTCTGCAGCGCAACATGTTATGCTGGCTATTGCCATAAGTCCAATAAGGCAAACCTTATACATCATCATTCCTCCAACATAACTACCCTGAATCCTACATTATATACTTTCTGGTATTCCCGATAAGGCAGACGGAATGAAGAAGTCGCACGATAAGGACGGTCGTACCACGAACCACCACGTACAACCCTTTTTTCTTTTTTCCCGTCAGTCTCATTTCTTCCGTCAATATCCGAGTATGGATAAGGCATATAAGCCGACCGAGTCCATTCCCATACATTACCATGCATATCGAACAAATCCCAAGCATTACGTAAATACCGGCCTACAGGTTCCGATATAAATCCTCCGTCATTGTAAAGAGTATCACGTGGAATCCAATCATCATATTTGTTTGGGTTGGGAATAACCTTCACACTTTCATAGTTCTTGAATGCTGTGCACGACGCAAACTCTTTCAAGCGGATATCTCCCATATTGGCATAAGAAGAGAAGTCGGCATCCAATGCACCAAACCAGAAAGGAGTATCACTACCGGCCCTACAAGCCCATTCCCACTGAGCTTCGGTAGGCAGTGTAAACTTCATCCCTGTTTTCTCTGAAAGCCATTTGCAGAAATCCATAGCTTCCTGCCATGAAACACGTACGGCCGGCTGTTCCTCTCCATTCATGGAATAGCCTCTACGTCCAAACTGATAACCGTGCCTATGTTCGTCGCGGCTGTCATGAGTAGGATCGAATTGGCGGAATTGCCGATTGGTGATCTCAAACCGTCCCATCCAGAAAGCTTTGTCTATCTGAACCACAGTCTGAGGCATTTCGTCCGGATGACGCTGACTTCCCATAATGAAACTACCTGCCGGTATCTTCACCAGTTCCAACGTTACTCCATTGCCCAAATCAATTGTCTTTTGGAAATTACCTAAATTCAATTGTTTCCAATAAGTATTTCCCCAACTACCATATACAGACTTTTGCGGATCATAAAATGGCCAACCGGACAGCAAGGTATCACCAATCTCTTTTTGTAAAGCTTCCGGCATGGCAGCTTCAATATTCTGTGGAATTTCAGGAAGCCATTCCGTATCTACCTTGGGGGCACCAAACATTTCGCGATAGAGTTCCCGCAATTCTTTGCTTTGTTTGGTATCCGGATAATTAGGAATGTCTGAACGACGTCCATGGAAAGGTGCATTAAAATCGATCCAACAGGAAAGTTTTTCTATCGCCTCACGATCCAATCGGACATTATGGTGTCCCTTTTGAAGAATCTGCATCAGTTCCGTCTGATCGGCATGCACATCCATCGGCACCAACATGTGCATATCACTTTCTATTCCAGGACGACGTACATAACGATGCAGATTAGCATAAGACAAAGTGAAATGTCCTCCATAATCGCTTCCTGCGCAACCACTGATTTGTAACCTCCAATCCGTAATCCATTTATCTCCTTTCAAATAAGGAACCTGGGGATCGTTTTCACGATTGTGACAAGCGACGCAATACTTATCCAATATCGGCTGAACTTCGTGGCGGTAGCTGAATCCTCTTTCTTTACCATACCACTCACGAATCTCTTGCGGCTGCTTTCTTGAAGCCTTTGTCATCTTGGGAACCGGAATTGTATTCTTATCTTCATGACAACCTATACAAGACACTGTTTCGCCCGGCATTCCCGTAAACCAGCTTCTCATCACCTGCAATGCTTTACCTTCTGAATCGAGCGGCTGTACAAACACCGGTGTATTGGCTGGAATCGTAAACATGGCAGAACCATCTTCCTCAACATCCACTTCTCCCAATATGCGTTTGATGTCCCATGGTCCGTCCATACCGATAGTTCCCAACAGACCTCCCTGACGGAGCGGGCTGAAATCGAACGATCCTATACGTAGTTTCTTTACCGTACCACGTGGAATTCCTTTCAAACCATCGCCATGATAAACATCCTGTAGAAAAACTGTTGCCGTTTGTTTCGTCATATCTACCCGATTGGGAATTACCGCTGGCTTCTTCACCGGTTCAAGCAGCACCGGTTCCAGATAACAATAACCTTCTTCGGATGCGATAAGCGTCCGATTGTTAAAACGGTCTACCAGATAAACTCCCCACAAACTTTGAGGAGAATTCTTCATGGAGACAACATAATAGTTCTCATTTAAAGGGAAAGGCTGAAGAAATTGTGGCCATACTCCATCGGGCAATCTATCTCTCACCAATGGTTCCACTTTACGCCCCGCATACGGAATCTCCGCAACTACCCCTTCGGCCTCGTGCCTGCCCAAACGGGTATCAATAATAAGCAGACGACCACTACGGGATACGCTATGATGTCCGGTAGCTATCCCTACAATACAAGAAGGTTTACCGGGTATAGGTCTTGCATTGAAAAAAGAAGTAGGAAAATAAGAATTCGATCCATAAAAAGAGGTTTGTGTTGTTCCATCCGGATTCATGGTAAACATGATTCTAGAATTGGAATGAGGCAAATCAGCATATTCCCAACGCTGATACAATACAGTTCCATTTTCCATCATTACCGGTCCCCAGTTACTATCCTGGTCATACGTAAGCTGACGTGTCTGACCGGTCTTCGGATTATAACTGAACAGTCCACACATCTTATTTCCTCCGTTAGTACAAGGCAATCCCAAGAAAGTTCCCGTAGAACAGAAAATGTAATTTCCTTCGGGGGTATAACAGCCGTCGAAACTGTCAAAATCCTTATAAGTATCCGGAGTTAACTGCCGAGTCTGACCGTTACGTACATCCAACTCGAACAAATGCCAGCGATTGGAAGTTCCGATTGATGAATACATCAATTTGGTTCCATCAAAATAAGGTTCCGGATCGGACACGATCATTCCTGCTGGTGGAGAATAAAGTTCATCCTGCAGCACCTTCCCGTCTTCAGGTTTAAGTACTACAAACTGGTTATTCCACCCTTTCTGAGGATTGGATATTTCTGAATTGTTCTGAAAATTACTCGGTGCAATACCCAATTGCCGACTCATAGCTTTTCTGTCATTTTTCCCCAATTCACGCTTGATGGCCACCACTTTCTTTCCTTCCAACAAAGGGTTAGCCAAAAGGGCTGCGTCAAGACAATCCAGTAAACGGACTACTTTCTTTTCAATCTTTGCATCCTGTTGCTGCAGTCCGTCCGTATAAGCTTTACGATTCTGTTCCAATTCCCCAAGAGCCTTCTCCCACTTATCTCCCGGATGATAAGTATCTGGAAATTTCTTCTTCAAATCATTCACAGCAGCCCGATAACTGTCTGTCGAATAGAAATTCATACGCTCCACCAAATCCGTATAACGATTTTGGGAGAATCCCGTTCCAATACCTATAATAAAGGCTGATAAAATACAATAAAAATGTTTCATAGTTGTCGTCAGATAAATAAAAAGGATTTATTAAAAGCCTTATAAGCTTATATCTTACAAGGCTGCCAGAAGCTTATTCAGTTCTGCAGGTGTCACTTGTTGAGCTGCGTCAGACAGAGCCTTATCCGGACAGCAATGACACTCTATAAAAAGTCCATCATTATGATGTGCTACTGCATCACGGCACAGCTGGAGCAAAAGATTTCGTTTTCCGGCAATATGGCTAGGGTCACAATAAACAGGAAAATCTGGAAATTCCTGGTGCATCTCATCTACAAGTCCCCAAAGAGGAGTATTACGATAAGGAGTATTATCGAGCAGACAAAAGCCGCGATGAATCAACGAAATCCGACAAACTCCGACCCGCAACAAACGCTCAACACATCCCATCCAAAGAGGTAAATCCGGATTCACCGGATTTTTAATAAACACAGGAATATCGACCCCACGCAAAGCCTCTGCCAGTTCGGATATCATAAATGGATTCACCGTAGTACGTGCTCCAATCCAAAGCATGTCTATCCCCTCTTTTAGCGCAACTTCGACATGGGAAGGCAAAGCAACTTCTGTCATGACCTTCAACCCATATAAGTTTTTCGCATCTTTAAGCCAAGGCAACGCCTGTACTCCTACCCCTTCGAATGTTCCACAACGAGAACGAGGCTTCCACAAACCTGCCCTCATTATTGAAATTCCTGCATTCTTCAGCCCTTCAGCAGTTTCCAGAATTTGCTGTCGGGATTCCGCACTACACGGCCCAGCTATGACATCCAATCTTACCCCCATCATTATTCTTTTTAGTTTATTTCATAATACATACGTCAGATATCATTCCAAAACGCATATTATCGTTCAACTCCCATAAGACATGACCAGAATTATCTATCTCAAACAGCTGAGGAGTATTCATTTCTTTAGCAGTCTTGTCATGTCCCTGCCAGTTACATACGTACAAGCCATCGTTCTCCGATTTACAAAGCCCTGCTACAAAGAAAAGACGTATCTGAGGAATATCATTCTCTCCGAATCGCTGTATCACTTTTCCATTTTGCATGTCTACTTTGAGCAAAGTATGCCGATCTCCACAAGCTACCCAATACTCATTACCTTCATCATGAAGTACTGTGAAATAATTCCCGTCAAATTCGACCGATCGGATCAACTTTCCTTCGGGTGAAACTTCACAAACGTTTTTTCCTCCCATTAATGGTATCAGATAATTACCGGCAGCATTCTTATTGACTTGACGGAACTGCGCATGAGGATGTTCGATACCCGTCTCATATTCTGTACGGCGAAGTTCTTTACCAGTCTTGTCTACCTCCATTATAACAGCCGGATGGCCGGTCCAAGCCAACAGAATATTACCATCAGGCAATACACGGGCTGTCTGCATTTCACATCCTTCAGGCGCAGGAATATTCCAAACTTCCTGATGATCTTTAGTCACGACTTTAGCTCCTTTTCGATAAGAAAAGAGAATGTTACCTTCGGGAGTACAAGCTACCGAATTGCATTCCCAACCTTCTTCCAAAGGATACTCCCATTCTACTTGTTTTGTTGACTTATCAATGATTACAACTTTGTTCCAACCTGAACCACCGAGCAACAGTTTGACCTGTTCCTGCCCGCATGAAGCCAGCGACAGGAACAAAGCCAAACTACTTATTAAAACAAAAATTCTGTGCATGATTTACTTATTAGCAAGTTCCTCAAACAATTGAAATGCCTGTTTGGGTGTCAACCCGTCATGTACTACTGCATGTACAGCCTGAATCATAGCGGCAGGCGATTCGCTCTGGAACACATTACGTCCCATATCCACACCAGCTGCACCATCGTTTATAGCTTTATAGCAAAGTTCCAGAGCTTCCAGCTCAGGCAACTTTTTGCCACCGGCTATCACTACCGGAACAGGACAAGAAGCTGCAATCTTCTCGAAGCCGTCACAATAGTATGTTTTCACAATAGATGCACCGTTTTCGGCACAGACACGTGAAGCCAAGGCAAAATAACGGGCATCGCGAGCCATTTGTTTACCTACAGCTGTTACACCCATAACGGGGATGCCATAACGATTGCCCAAATCGACAGCCCGAACCAAATTGGCGGCAGTAATCGCTTCTTGTTCACCATCACCTGCCGAGAACATAACAGCCATAGCTGAAGCATTACAGCGAATTGCATCCTCTACGTCGATAAGAACATTACGGTTCAACTCCGTAAGAATGGTCGAACCTGCATCTGAACGCAAACAAACCGGTTTGTTTACATTGGCCGGAATCGAAGTTCTCAATATGCCTCGTGTACACATTAAGCAATCAGCATATTGAACCAAAGGAACAATATTAAGATCAATACGTTCCAATCCGGAAGTGGGTCCCATGATAAAACCATGATCGAACGCCAACATTACTGTACGTCCTGTTTTGGGATTGAAGATACGAGAGAGGCGATCTTTCATTCCCCAGCTCATACATGAAGCACCTTTCACATGAAATCCTGTATCCGAAGCTGTCTGTCCTACACCAAAATTGACAGCTTCTTTAAATCCATCCATATCAGCCATAATCTTAAGTATAATATTTAGTTGTTAAAAAATAGTATGCCCAAACAGGAAAATGTCCCATTCACTATATCACTTTAAACCATACGAATTATTCGCTTTCCTGATTTGGGCATATCTTCAATTACCTCATTTTCTCAAAAAAAATTAAGCTCTGCAAGTCATTAACAAGCATATTGCACACAAACATGCAACTAGTTGATACGCAGCAACATGCCAGTTTATTTTCCTTTATTAAAAATAAACTGCTAGTTTAACCGTAATAAACAGCCAGTTTAATCGCACTAAACTGTCAGTTTAATCGTATTAAACTCTCAGTTTAATCAGACTAAACTGTCGGTTTAATCAGACTAAAGCATTACTCTTGAACGGGCAAAGTCAAATAGTATAACTTGCCCAACCAGACATTTAAGGTTGCAAAGCTTGCGCAAACGACTGGAACATGCAACTCCATGACATAGCACCGCTATCAGCAAAGCCAATGGAGCGTTCCCCATAATTGCGGGCACGACCAAAATTGGCTTTCATCTGTACGGTAGACTCTGCCCCAGCCACAGCCGCAGAAGCCCCAGCCTGCATAATGGCAATAATGTCATCGCCCGCACAATGCTGCATTGCTTCTATTGCCGGAACTAAAGCATCCATCATTGTCTTATCGCCGGGCTTCGCCTGCGTTTGCTGCTGAACATTCGACAATCCACCGGCAAACATACGGCGTACACCTTCAGCATCAAGTTCCATGCCCTCTGCACAATCGCTCATTCCCAGAAAGAAAGCACCCAACAAAGTACTGGTAGAGCCACTCACCTGAAGCATTACATCAAAGCCCATGTCATTGAGCATCGACTTAAACTCTGTTCCTTTACGGGCTGTCTCCACAATAGCACTCATGGCAGTGACAATAGCCTGTCCATGATCTCCATCCCCGATAACAGCATCAAGGCGCGAAAATTCTTCTTCACGTTCACGAATGTTTTTCAAAGCACACTCAAGCATGGCTTTAAAATCATTGATGGTCAACGTTGTTTTCATATACTTGTCCTCTATACCTTATTTACCAATAACTGTCCAATATGGTGCATTCGAAGGTTTATTCTTCAGATAATCTACATGATCATCATCAAGACGTGCCAAAATCATTTGGAATCCGGCTTGCTCCTGCACCGTAAGCAGTTCCTGAATACGGCTCACTACGACTTTCAAGCCACGGGCTTCAATTTCTTTGTAAGCCTTACGGAATACAATATTCAGCTCCATGTGCGTAGTAGCACCGACACCATTAATAATAAGCATCATCTTATCACCAGACTGAGGCTGCAGTTGCTGGCAAAGCAAATCGACCATCTCGGCTGCAGTCTCATCAGCCGAAACCAAAGGTTTCTGACCGCCTCCGCCTTCACCATGCTGTCCCATACCAATCTCCATGATTCCTTCCGGAAGATCGGTAATAACCGCACCATTCTGCGGATGCGAACACGAACGCATGGCAACAGCCAGAGTTGCAACATTCTTATTGTAGCGTTCGGCTATCTCAACAAGTTCTTCGAGTGATTTGCCTTCCTCGGAAGCCGCTCCCAGAATCTTATAAAGCGGCACACAACCAGCCAGTCCGCGACGATCGTTTACATCGGCACCAATACCAGCACTGATATCATCGTGTGTCAGGACTTTAGCCACTTTAATTCCAGCACGTTGAGCCAATTGGCAAGCCATGTTGGCACTCATCACATCGCCTGAATGATTCAGTACAACCAGCAAGATACCAGTTTCACGCTTCATCAGCTGCAAAGCCTGAAACAGACGTTGCGCACCAGGAGCCGCAAAGATATCGCCTACTACAGAGCAATCCAACATTCCCTCTCCGACAAATCCACTCAGAGCAGGCTCATGTCCAGAACCGCCCAACGTAACGATAGCTACTTTATCCTCACTCTTAGGCTGGGCACGCACTACGATGTTCTCGGCTGCCAGTTTCACCTGATCGGGATAAGCCAATACGTAACCTTCCAATAATTCTGCTGTAATATTTTCTGGGCTATTAATAAATTTTGTCTGCATAATCATTCCTCCATCTTTTTATTTTATTTCCATTAATTCAATAGCAATGCCTTCCTCTTCAATAAAAGCAATTGTCAGATGTTCATCGCATACAGCAGGACCGAAAATCACGTTCTTTCCCTCTAACTCCTCTTGAAGTGAAGGAACAGTATACGCAATGTGTCCCTGTTTCTGCACCAATTCGGGCATACAGCTTCCTGCCTCAAACTTCAGAAACTCAATACGATTAGGACTCTGATTAAAATCTGTAAGCCATACGCTTAATCCTTCATTATAAACTGCCCCTTGGGGAATTACATCGGTTACAAGACCGACATGGTTGAATGTTCTCATGGTTCTTCGTTTTTTATTTGGTTTATAATAGATATTTAAATGACTTGTTTATCAGCTAAACAAGAATGTAATTACGACTTCTGTAAAGTTTGATATTTGTCCACTGCTTTCCACGACATTGCGCCCAACAGAAAGACTACCCCGAAAGCAATACCAATCCATATAAAAAGATTCGAGATATGATCATTCTGCCCGTAGGAATGCATTCCGCTCAAAAAATAGTTCACCCCGAAGAATGTCATCAGTACTGATGCAAAAGCAAGTACGGATAATAAGTTGAACAGCCATTCGCCTTTGCGCAAACGCAACAAATGAATATGGGTAACCAGTGCATAGACTACCATTGTAATAAGTGCCCATGTTTCCTTAGGATCCCATCCCCAATATCGTCCCCATGATTCATTGGCCCAAACAGCACCAAGGAAAGTACCTGCAGTCATCAACGCCAATCCTATCCACAAAGACATTTCATTAACAATGCTCAATTCATGAACACGTTCCATCAGTCGGGCAGCCTGTTTGTAGCGTGGAACAATACATACTAACATCATATTGGAAATTCCTATCAAAGCACTCAACCCGAAGAATCCATAAGCAGCAACAATAACCGCTACATGAAACATCAGCCAGGGAGACTTCAAAACAGGAACCAGCGTTGTTATCTGAGGATCCATCCAATTTAAACCGGAAACAAAAAGAATAATACCTCCAAAAAGTGCCGACAATGCAAACACCAGCAAATTGCGCCGAACAAAAAGCAAACCGGCAAGCACAGTGGCCCATGCGACATAAACCATTGTTTCGTATGAATTACTCCATGGAGCATATCCGCCAATATACCAACGCATTCCCATGCCATACATGTGGAAAGCAAAAACAGCCAATACACCCGTCACCAGCAGCCACTGCACCCATCGCCAACGGTTCATGCCAAACAATGCTCCCAAAGCCCACAACAAGCATAAGCCTCCCAAAACCAGATACCCAACTCTGCAACGAGAAAATATCTTCAATCGGTTATAATCAGTTTCCATCTGCATTTTCCGATGAGCGATATCCACACCTACAGACTTTGCTTGCTGATAAGTATCGATCATACCCAGAACTTCCTCTGCTGTACCCCAATCACCACTTCCTAGAGCACCTGCAACTTCTTCCAGATACCAATCGAAAATGCGAGATACGAACATTGAGTCTTTGCCACTGAAAACAGAAAGGTCATCGCCAGGAGCATACCATGTACAAGCAGTATCACCAGGCAACGGAAAAATCCGAAGCATCTGACGGGAAGTAAGCATATGAAAAACGTTTGCCTGTTCGTCCAATTTCATCAGATCCTTATCCAAACGGTTACGCTGTGCCGGATCTTTCTGATAAGTATTCTCCAAGTCATCACGCAATTTATAAGTTCCCTGCGAATCGAACAACTGACTAAACGAAGCATACGGCACTGTTAGCTTATAGCGTTCAGCCAAATCTGCATCATCAACGGCAATACAAGGTAGTTCGCTCCAGACATCAGGCATCAACAAAAGACTCAGCAAAAACTGATCAGAATTAAGTGTTCCTATCCGATCTGCCTTATAAAGTTTACGCAATATTTCTGAAGAAAAAGTATTCACAGGCATCATTCTGCCATTGGATGCCTGTACTGGCAACAATCCAAATCGTGCCGCATGCTTTTCATCCACACGATATTGCTCTACTGTTTGCTGAGCATCCTTTGCTGTGTTGGCAAATAACTGCCCTGTACCACAAAAAAGCAATAACAGCATTACCTGCCTGCTTTGTGATATTTTTAAAGAGTGATATAATTGACGAAAACGGCTGTTTCCTATAACAAAAGAAAATAGCAATCCGATAAAAAGCAAAACATACCCTGCATAAGTTATGCAACGCCCCCATACATCATGGTTCACCGAAAGCACACTGCCACATTCATCAGGATCGAAAGAAGCTTGATAAAGACGATAACCTTCTACATCAAGCACATTATTCATATAAATATGTGCATCGTATGTACTCTCCTTGACAGTTATTCTCACTAAACTTTCGTAAGAAGAAGGACTGCCAGAACCAGGATAACGAGTCAGCACAAAATCTTCAAGCTGTATTTTAAAAGGTAATTTCACTGTTGTAGTCTGTCCGTCATCTTTCCGAATCATCATTTCATCGGCAACTTCACCTTCACGCAAATGAATCAGCCCTTCTTCACCAAAAAGATGAGTAACGACTGCGCCTAATAAAATAACAAGAAAAGCTAGGTGAGTGAGCCATAAACCCAATCGCTTCTTCGTCAGAAATTGATGTTTGCCCGCACAGAGGAAGAAATTGACAAACAGCAACAACTGCAATACAAAAAGTAACGGAGAATAATAGATCAGATTTTTAGCCACTTGAGTACCCCAATACTTTTCAACCATCGTAGCTATTGCCAAAGCAACAGCATAAAGCACAAGGAGCACCACCGTAGTGCGAAAAGAAGAAAACAAATTGACTATCTTACCCATTTTTGTTATTTCACTTTTATTGTACGGATTACACAGACAAATACAAGTTTCTGTATCAATCCATGTAATCCGTATCAATAATTAGTTTATTATCAATCTTCTATAATTACCCGGAAACCTACATTAAACACACGTTGGTAAGGATAAAAACCTTTACGTGAATAAGAGGTTGAGAACTTAGGACGTTCAATAAACGATCCTCCACGCACCACCTTATAGTCGGCTTTCATCTTACTTTGTTCTTTATAAGGATAAGGCAGATAATCGGAACGCGTCCATTCACCTACATTGCCATGCATATTATACAAGCCGAACGGATTGGCCTCGTACTGCTTACCGCCAACTTGAATGAGGTTACCATCGTCTACACTTTCTTCTTTCGGAAGGAAAGTATAGTATTTATACCAGAAATTATCTGGTTTCATTGGTTTAGGATCAACTCCGGCTACAGCAAAAAGCAAAGTTGTCTTATCTGCCAGATTATCCTTTTTACCAAAATCTGCATGAAGATCGCCATACCAGAAGTCACTGTCACTACCAGCACGACATGCCCATTCCCATTGAGCTTCGGTAGGTAAAGTAACATTCAGTCCGGTCTGTTCGCTTAGCTTACGGCAGAATTCCATTGCATCATTGTAACTTACACGAATAACCGGTTGCTGCGGTTCATTGGCTGGATATCCCTGTACCACATGGTCCTTCCATTGCTGATCAATGAAACGGCTATCATGATCGGGGAAGAATACATTGAATTGTTCATTCGTTACCTCCAGTTCTCCCATCCAGAAGGCTCTACCTATTTTAACCTTGGTTGTCGGATATGTATCTGAAGGTCCAGCATAGCTTCCCATCACAAACTGACCGGCAGGAATACGAACAAACGTCATCTTCACACCAGGAGCCAGTTCGATAACTTTCTTGGTATCGCCACATTCCTGCTGCAATGCAACAGCACGGGTAGCATCGAATGGCCAATCCTTAGCTTTCAGATTCTTCACTTTTACTTCCTTCATCGGTTCGGGCATTACAGGAGTAATCTCACCTTTACCTTTCAGATAAGATGCATAATCTGCAATTTCCTTTTTCCAATCTACTCCTGCTCCATTTCCGTACTTATTGGTCAGTTCTATACGACGTTCAATCTGATCAAATCCCTTATAAGGAAGCATATTCAAAACATTTGCTTTGAAATATCCTTTATCCGGTGCATTATAATCAATCCAATTGTACAAGGTACGCCATTCTTTATCTGTCAGTTTCACATTATAGTGTCCTCGTTTCAGCATACGAACCAGTTCGCTGGTATTAGGATGGTATTCATAGGGCTGGAGCACAACCATATCTCCCTCACCACCTTGGCGATGTACATAAGGATGCAGATTTAAATAAGATGTACCGTATCCTTTAACATCTTTCTTTCCGCCACGCAAGTCAAATGCCTTCTCTCCATTATGACATGCGATACAAGCACGATCAAGAATAGGCTGTATTTCCAAATCGAATGTAAAGGAACGTACACCACCCTCAGGAGGCGTAAGTTTACTTGGCTCTTTTTGGGAAGCTATCACACGTTTAGGAATAGCTATCTGATTCTGATCTTCATGACAACCTACACAAGAAACGACCTCACCCGGCTGGCCTGTAACCCAACTGCGCATCCACTGCACAGCTACTCCGTCTTTATCAATCGGCTGAATAGATATAGGGGTATTGGCCGGTGCCTTAAATATAACCGATCCGTCTTCCTCGACAGGAACAGTACCAAGCAGGCGCTTAATATCCCAACCCGATTGGATACCATGCCAGTTATGATCAGATTCTGTCTTCACATAGGCATATTCGTAAGCATGCAGGCGAAGTTCCTTAACTGTACCACGGGGGATACCACGCAAGCCTTCCCCTTCATAAATATCCTGAATGAAGAAAGTTGCTTCTTTTTGATCAAGTTTTACACGATCGGGGATAACCGGAGGAGTGGGAACTTTTTGTACCAATATAGGACTGATAAAACCTTCTCCTTCCATTTCCATAATGCAAGTCACATTATCAAATACATCTACCAAATAAATACCCCACAAAGAAGTAGGTGACAGCTTTGCTGCAACCAAGAAATACTTGTCATTGAGTACGGTAGGCTTGATAAACTGAGGCCATACTCCATCTACCAGTTGATCTTTAATCAATTCTTTTATCGGACGGTTACGGTAAGGGATCTCCTGTACCATACCAGCCACACTCTTACGTCCCTTGGCCGGATCGAATACAATCATACGACCAGAACGTGCAACACCGTGATGTCCGGAGATTATACCAACAAAAGCCGAACCTCTATTGGGTAAAGGCTGCACATCGAATGTACTGTTAGGGAACATTGCCCCACTACCATACAATGCTTTGTTTTCTGTACCATCCGGATTCATGTGCATTACAATACGCGAGTAATAATGCGTCAAATCTGTATACTCCCAGCGAGTGTACATAACCTTTCCGTTGTTCATAATAACAGGATTCCAATTGGCATCCTGATCGAACGTCAAACGACGCAAATTCTTATCCTTAGGATTGTAAAGTACCAGATTACCTACCTGGTCACTACCGCTCACACAGGGAACTCCCTGATAACCGATGTTCGAAATAGCCAGAATACGACCATCCGGCAAATAAGTACCATCATAAAATTCAAGATCAGGTTCCTCGTTCTCAACCAATTTATGAAGTCCGGTACCATCTAGTTTCACCTCGAAAATATTCCAGCGTTTGTCCTCTTGCAACTGAGTGAACATCATACGGTCACCGTCCCAATGCATACGCAAGTCTGCTATGGAAGATCCGTTATTTGGCTTATAGATTTGTCTTAACTGGATATCACCTCTCAAATTAGACAGTTCAACAATATCCGCATTAAAACCTCCACGACGTGCAGACTCCTGATTACTCCAGTTGTTAGACTGAGTACCCAAGTCGGGAGCCATCGCCTTCCGTGCATTCATGCCCAATTTGTAACGTGAAGCAACAATTTTATCCGCATCAAGCAGAGGATTACCCAATAAAATAGCTTTCTTCAATTCCAAAGCCCGATTCGCATCCGATATAGACTGTAAATTTCCTTCGTAAATTCCTGAAAAGCCATTTCCTACTAATGCAGACAATTCGTTCAGCATCGGCTCATACTTGGCAACATTAAATTTAGCAGATCTTTCCATGTCATCATATGCCAGTTTGATGGCAGGTAAGTTCAACCATTCCAACGACTTCTGTAAATCTGCTACTTGGGCTACCTCTCTTAACAGCAAAAGCATGCCTTTCATTCTTGCATCCAATACTGGTTCGGCAGCAACCTTCTTCAGCTTATCTGTATAGTATGATTTGCTTTTCAATTCATTCAGCAATTTCTTTATATGCTGTTCTTCTACCGAAGTATCCTTGGTTACCAACCAAGCATCCAATTCCCCTAAAATAGAAAGCAAGACACTGCAATCGTCCGGATAATTTTTCTGAAGTCCGGCAATATAATTTGAAGGTAAATCATGAAGAGCTTTAAAATAAGCACTTCCCGCATTCGAAGCATCGTCAATTCCGACTTCTGCTTCAAAACGTACATATTCACCATTCAAAGCATATACCAATAGACCGTTAGCATGACAGAATACTCCGTGATCATACTTTTTTCCTGCTATGCTAATACCCTTCCCCTGAGAATTACGGTTCATCAGTGGAACATTCCATCCGGCCCATCCGGTTTCATATTTTAAGGCATCCAGCCATACAGACGTACCATCCTTTTTAATCAAACGGGCATTGGCCCATACAGCATGGTCATAACTAGAACCATCCTTACCCCCATCGGTCATCAGTACAAGCCTATCCAGACCTGTCAGATTCACAGTAAAAGGTTCGGCCTTCATCTTTTTTTTCATCCAAGCCGATACTACAGGCATATTGCTTTTTTCCAAATCGGTCAACATGCACATCTTAGCTTTTACCGCTTCATCAACCCATGTAGCAGGAGTCTTCTTGGGGACAGCCCATACTGTCACTGCCCCCAACAACAAGGTACATACCGTTAATACAAAGGTTTTCATAAACATGATATTAAGATTATTGGTCACTCAGTATCAATAATGCATTTACAAAGCAGCTTTTTGATTGGTAAATCTCAAACCAGCATTGTCATGATAACATGCCCATTCGTCTACAATAGCTCCTTCAGGACCAGCCATCATAAAATGGAAACTACCTAATTTTTTCAGACGAAGCACATCACCTACATTCTGAATCACGAAATTCTTACTTTTTATCGGACCATGTGTAGCTGAAATAGCTGGTGCATTAGGTGTTTCATCACCAATTTCAGAGAAATTATACACCCATCCGTGTTCTACCATCCATGACTCGTGTTTAGCAGGGAAACCAGGAGTTGCCACATGAGCATGTTCAGGAATCATCTGACCTGGAAGCAAATAAATGGCATGAGCAAAATATTTATATTCCGGATCGTTTACCCAAAAGATTCCTCCCATACCGACATTCTCAAAATCACCCAATCCAAAATCTGTTACCCACATATCCTTTTCCATCAGTTTGGTAAAAGGCACATTGTAGAATTTAAACATATCTTTCATGGCTTCCATAGCCACATCCTGCTGAAATTTTCCATCTTTGTAGAAATCAGCATTTGTAAATTTCTTACTATACTTCATATCCTTTTTATTTTGATTTAACTGTTCCACATTATCACATTCCTTTTTATTTGCCTGATTCTTATCAGTATTTCCAGAACAAGCAGCCAACGAAGCACACGCAAATACCACCAAAAACGTTTTCAATACATTCTTTTTCATAACTACACTTTTTTTTATTTGACAATTATAGATTATTATTCTATCGCAATCCCTTCTATCTCTATCAAAAGCTCATTTCTGCATACATCTGTTTCCAAATAAGAAATGGCAATACTTCTTTCCATTGATGACAATAAATGCTTTACTGTCGTATAATCATGGGCATATTTCAGATAGACTCTTAACAAGCAGCAACGTGCGTCGCCTGTTAATTGAGATATATTCTCCATGGTAATTGCAAACTGCCGTTCGATCCCGACTCCTGTCAGGCTTTCTTCTCCCCGAATAGCAGCAGTTCCAGATATATATACCATACGCCTGTCTGCCAAAGTCAAACTTTTAGCTCTTTCAAACTTTGGAGTGGTTTTACAGCTACCAGCACTCATCAATACATTTTCCGAATAAGCATGTGCAGCTACTTGCAATTTGTTGTCAATAGGTGTAATTCGACACACGTCAGATTGCAGCATAACAGCATCAAAATCCACTAACACTCCGCCACAGGTACTTCCAATGCCAGTAGCAGCCGGATAACCATCCTTCCACAAGGTAGATGAATAAAATTCACTCCGAGCATTATTGAACATCTGATAATGTTGTTGTCCATCTGACTCCTGTGCAGTAATCTGTTCGATATAATTCCATTGGCGAACAATAGAATCAATACCGAAACCTTCCTCATCCAACACATCTTTCATCTGCCGGAATATTTCTTTCGACTGGGCATATATATCCGTTGACAAATCGGCCTGCCATCCCCCCGAAAAAAGGAAGCGACCATCATCATTCTTCAACAGAACATAAGCATTCTCTCCAGAAGTCTTATAGAATATATTGTCACGCTCATCTGGCAGATAACTGCACACTTCCACTACCAGCCTTCCTTCTAAAGGAGGCTGAGCTATATAACTGAGTACAGGTCTTTTATTTCCAAATTTTTCACGGGCACAATTCTGAAGAAAAGTTCTATGTTCTATATACTCCTTATTGTTTCCCGGCGAACCGAAAAAGGTCAACCGAAATACGTTTTCTTCTGCCAATTGGGTAAACAACTCCCTTGCCATCTGCTCAAAAGAACCTTCATAGGCCTTGTAGATGGCATAACAAATTTTCTCACAATAATTCATAAAGAATTTACATATTCGGTTAATGCTTCAATGTCTTTCTTGGAAACTTTCTTATCAATGCCATGACGATGTACTTCGAAGACCTCCTTCATTGTAGCAGCACGTCCATCGAAGAGGTATGGAGCCGTCCGCCATACTTCACGTAAAGTCGGAGTATCCCATCCCTTTTCAAACTCTACATCTTCTCCAATCCGATGCATCTTCAAATCGGTATAATAAATACCACTATGGCATTCACCACATTTTAGTTTATCAAAAACTTCCTTTCCTGCTTTAGCTTTCTCGGACAGTTCTCCATTCACAAGGTAGGGACTTGGAACTGGCTGTAAAGATTTCAAATAGGCGTCCACACAACGGGCATCTTCTTCTGACACATCGAAGAACTGAATAAACTTAAATCCGGCACGTACTGCCCACTCTGCCGATTCACGTACACCCGAAATCATACTGGGCGGAGTCACGTGGCTAAACAACATGCTTTTGCAGTTTTTGGAATTTCCCACACCGTCATTCATCAAGTCCCAATTCATACCATCCGTACGTCCGTCACCCGGGTGGCAGCCATTACAACTCTGCCAATTCTGAAAACAATGAGAGGCATCATTAAAGAACTTTTCTCCTTTATTTATATCACTCTCTACACGTCCCGGATTCATATCAACCGAAGTCAACTGATAGGAATGCACATCCATCACATTAAGTATATCGGCAAAATAGGTAGGAACAATCAAACGGTTGCCTGCCAAAAGAATAGCACGTGGACCGTTACCCTGTAATGGAATACGTTCACGCAATCCGTATAAAAAAGTAAGATCATATTCCAACATACTCTTATCAGGGTATGCCAAAAACTTATCCAACATTTCTTTATGACGTATTACACTGATTTCATGTGTTCCCGAATGGGAAATAAATATATTCTCATCATTACATGCAATACTCCAAATGCCAGCTGCTCCTCGTTCAGGCTCATCGACTATCACTACCCCAAGAAACTCCTGCTTCTCCGTATCAATCACACTAAATGCGCTTGTATTCATCCAGCCTTGCTGCAATTGCGAAGTCGGTACTGTATAACGACCAAGATTGTGCGATACATACACATATTTGCCATTGGGCGTAATGCATATTCCGCGCAAAGCATTACTTCCATTAGCCAACTGTATATCTTTTACTTTCGTAAAACTTTCGAGGTCAATTACCGATACACACGCTGCCACGTAATCCAAGTCGGCCCGTTGTGCAGGAAGGAAATTAGTAACATACAAGAACTTTCCATCTTTACTAATCACTGCCGATTTTGGTTCTCTAAGTACAGCTACCGTACGCATTACTTTATTGGTTTTCAGATCTACCTCCGATACCGTGTTCTGAAACTGGTTACAAACGTACAAGCATCCCGCCTCCTTATTCACAATCGGGCTACAAGCTCCAGAGCCGGTCTCTACAGCTGCCAGTTCTTTTCCGGATGTTAAATCCAGCACATGCAGTATACCTTTCGATTCGAAAGTTGTAGCATAAAGAGTGTTACCGTTGATACACACTCCAGTTGGGATTTCTGACATAGCAAAAGTTCTTTCCAGCTTTTGTCCATCCGGCGAATAAACCGCAACCCGTTTCTGTCCTTTTTCCGACATTACCAATTTGCCTTGAGCATCCAAAGCAAGTCCTGTCGGAAATAGTGGAGTCTGATCCGCCCAAGCAGACGTAGCCATACCAAACATTAATCCCAGTAGCAAGCATTTTACGTTTCTTTGTGTTTTCATGTTTTTATATACGGTTCATTAACTGTTTATTTTGTTCGAATATATCCCAATTCACTAGAGATTCGTTTTGCAGCCTCGATTATCAGAGAAGCGTCCTTTTCTATGACTTCTTCCGGAAGCCGGTCTTTTGGACCGGAAATCCAAATCGCCCCACAAGGGTATCCTCTATAATTAAAAATAGGCGCACCGATACAAATCACTCCCGACAGTTCTTCCTCATTATCCATCGCATATCCTTTTTGCAGTACCTCTTCTAATTCTTTCAGATAATCTTCACGGGAGGTTATTGTCCGTTCATTATACTGCTTAAAATCCATATAGGACAGATAACGGTCTCTGACATTGTTAGGCAGATAAGCCATAATTGCCTTACCCGGTGCCGAACAATGCAACTCAAAAGGTTTTCCTGGAGAAAGTGTAAAACTAAAGGCGTGGAGTCCTTGCGCCTGATCTATAAATATTCCTTTTTCTTCTCCCATCACTCCGAAGCACACCGTTTCTTTCACACAATCACGCAGATTGCGCAAATGAGGATAAACGGTCTCAAGCAGCTGATGTTCGTTCAAAGCACGGAAACCCAGTGTCAGCAATTTGCGCGAAAGTTTATAACGACGGGAATCCTCATCGTATATCAGATACTCCAAACGTACCATTGTATTCAATATACGATAAGTTGTAGTTTGGGAAATTTCAAGATCTTCCTTTACCTCCTGCAGCGTTTTTCCTTTAAAGCTGTATGAGAGATATTCCAATACCGCCAAACCCTTTTCAAGGTTAGGTACTTTGTAGTTAGAGTCCTGATTTTCCATATTTGAACACATGTTTTCCGTATTTGAAATAATGTTTCACTTCGGAAATAAATATAAATATCTCATCGAAATAAAACAAAATTTTAGCCAGTTTTTTAGTCGCGTTTTTTATTTCGTTTTGATCTGTATGTTTTTTCCTCAAACTGTTACAATCAACTGCGCGGATAAAACATCTGCACCTCAAAACTATCAGCAACGATTCTTCGCAATTCATCCATGCCGGACAATTCACCTTTTGCCATTGCCTGCGTAAGAATATTGCCTATAGCTGTTGCCTCTACGGGACCAGCCTGAACAGGAATACCCAGTGCATCGGCAGTTAACTGATTGAGCAAGCGGTTTTGCGATCCACCGCCAATGATGTTCAGTCGAGAAATCGGTACAGACAAGAAACCATTCAGACGATCTACCGCCTGCCGGTACTTGGCAGCCAGCGACTGCAACACACACTTCACCAGTTCTGCTTTACTCTGCGGTAACCGGAAATTCTGCTGACGGCAGTAATCCAAAATGGCGGCTTCCATACTGGCAGGATTCATAAAACGATCATCGTCTACCGGTATGAACGCATCGGTAACAGCTTTTTCAGCTTGCGGAATAAGCTCATCATAAGTTTGCTCTTCTCCCCGCAATTTCCATTCTGACATCAGGCGTTGCAAAATCCATAACCCCGTAATGTTTTGAAGGAAGCAAATGCGATTTCCTACACCTCCTTCGTTCGTAAACTGCGCCATTCGGGCTCCTTCCGTCAGAACTGGTCTATCCAGTTCTACTCCCAGCAATGACCAGGTACCCGAACTGAGATATGCCACTGTTTCGTTTGTCACCAGTGCCGCAGCTACAGCACTAGCAGTGTCGTGCGAACCTACTGCAATCACGTCAACAGCTCCCAAGCCTGTTTCGCGGGCTACTTCTTCCGTCAAACGACCACGCACATGCCCCGGAAAAACAATCTCTCCAAACAGATGTTCCGGAAGCCCCACCGCACGAATGGTATCCGACGACCAGCAGCGGCAACGCGCATCCAACAACTCGGAAGTAGAAGCAATGGTGTATTCCGTATTAGCCGTACCAGTCAGGAAATAGCTGAACAAGTCTGGCATAAATAGCAGTTTATCGGCTACATCCAGTTGCGGGTCACTAGCTTCCTTCATACTGTACAATTGGAAGAGAGTATTAATCGGCATTACCTGTGTACCGGTTACTCGATAATGTTCACCTGGTTCCAACAGACGGAAAACTTTCTCTGGCATCCCTTGTGTACGTTCGTCACGATAGCAGACCGGATTTCCCAACAGATTTCCGTTTTTATCGATCAGACCAAAATCAACTCCCCAGGTATCTATACCGATTCCACTAACCGAGTAGCCCCGTCGGGCAGCTTCTTTCAGCCCGTTCTTCATCTCCTCGAAAAGAGCCGGAAAATCCCAATACACATGCTTCCCCATACGTACCTGACGGTTAGGAAAACGGTATATTTCCTCCATCTTCAGTTTTCCGTGAACGAGGAAGCCGGCAATGACTCGCCCGCTTCCTCCTCCAAAATCAACTGCCAGATAAGTATTCTTAACTACAGTTTCTTTCATAATGTCATACTATTTGGTTTTCTTGCCCAGCACGTACGTTTCCAGATCGTCTATTTCGGCAGGAGTAAGTACATCGTACGCCCCACCCGACTGTACCATAATGCGGCACGCCATCTCAAAGAACATGGCACGTTCGAAAGCCTCATCAAAGTCTTTGCCACATACCACCTGACCATGTTTGGCCAACAATACTGAATTATGGTTGCGCATCGCCTCTACCACTCCGGCAGCAAGTTCTTTCGAACCCGGACGATAATAAGGCACTACAGGAATTTCCGTTCCTACATGGCAAGGAATTTCTGCCGTTACATTGAAGTTTGTCGGTCGGTTCTTCATACAGGCTATCACCGTAGCATACTCTGACTGGAAATGCAAAACCACATTCACATCCGGACGCTCGCGAAGGATACCCAAATGAAAACCGCTCTCCATCGATGGTTTCACTCCGTTCAGCGACTGACCGTCGGCAATATTGCAAATAGCCACATTCTCTCTGCGAAGAGAAGGACCCCACGAGCCGGTTCCTGAAATCAATGCCTGTTCGCCAATGCGCCACGACAAGTTACCACTACTACATATAGTCAACCGGGCATCACCACAACGGTGAGCCTGCGAAATAAATTCCTGAATATGTTCTTCTGTTATCATCATAATAAATATTCTTTTTTCAAATTCTGCAATCTGAGTTTATTTATAAATAGGTCCATAAGTAGCACAAGCCCGATAGTCGGCACCTTCCTTATCCATGCCGAAAGCATTCCATGCGGCAGGACGGAAAATCTGGTCATCTTCCACATTGTGCATGCAAACCGGTATACGCAACATCGAAGCCAGCGTAATAAGATCCTGACCGATATGGCCGTAACTGATGGCACCATGATTAGCTCCCCAATTGTTCATTACCGAATATACATCTTTGAAAGCCGGTTTATCGCACAAACGCGGCACAAACCAGGTAGTAGGCCATGTCGGGTCGGTACGCATGTTCAGCTTCTCATGGATTTCAGGATCAATGGTCACCGTCCATCCTTCGGCTATCTGCAGCACAGGGCCAAGACCTTTTATCAGATTCAGACGCATCATCGTAACAGGCATTCCTCCCTTAGACAGGAAGTTCGAAGAGAAACCTCCGCCACGGAAGTAATCACGGTCTGCCGGATACCAGGTTGTTGCTTTCAGACAGTTGTCTACATCAGCTTCTGTAATATTCCACGGTTCTTTCATCACCGGATTGCCATTTTCGTCAACCGACTGTCCTGAGCCGTCCAGTGTAGTTGCTCCAGAGTTAATCAGATGGATGATACCGTTAGCAGCCAGACCTGTCAGTTCCTTACCTGTTACACGTTTTACAGCTTCAGGGCTCCAATAGGTACGTACGTCCGAGAATATCTGAGCACGATTGGTCAGCAAGTGTCCGAACAGCATAGCTACACCGTTGCAGGCATCATTTTCAGTAGCTACGACAAAAGCTTCGCGAATGCCGTTCCAGTCGAAAGATGTGTTGAGCAATGCTTCGGGATAGTCACCATTGGGATAAAAATCTGTCCACTGACGCTGTCCCTGGAAACCGGCTGCTATGGCGTTGTGGCCCAATGCCTCTTCCTTGAATCCCAGTTCTTTCAGACGAGGATTACCTGTCATCAGGTCGCGCATGATAATCATCATTTTCACCACAAACTCCCAGTCGGCATCTTTCTGCTCGCGAGTCTTGCGCTTCTCGGGACGGTTTTTGAAGTCTTCTCCTTCGTTTACCTTACAGTATTTCTCGGTCCAGGCCATTGCCTTGGTATACTCTTCAGGATCGTAAATACCTTCTGTCATGCGGCGGATGATTTCAGTCAGGTCCACTGATTCGTTGCGCATGCCCAAATACTCCTGAAAGAAATCCGGATTGACAATCGAACCTGCGATTCCCATAGATACACTACCCATAGACAGGTAAGACTTGCCACGCATCGTGGCCACAGCCTGTGCCGCACGGGCAAAACGAAGAATCTTTTCGGCTACATCGGCCGGTATGCTGTTATCGTCCAGATCCTGTACATCGTGTCCGTATATGCCAAAAGCCGGTAAACCTTTCTGAGCATGTCCGGCCAGTACGGCTGCCAGATAAACTGCTCCGGGACGTTCGGTACCGTTAAATCCCCACACAGCTTTCGGATAATAAGGATTCATGTCCATTGTTTCAGCACCATAACACCAGCACGAAGTGACAGTGATGGTAGAACCTACTCCTTCACGCTCGAACTTTTCGGCACAAGCCGCGCTTTCGGCTACCCGACCAATGGTTCCGTCGGCAATCACACACTCTACCGGACTACCATCTCCGTTTTTCAAGTTGCTGCTGATAAGCTGGGCTACAGCTTTAGCCAGATTCATAGTCTTTTCTTCCAGACTCTCACGAACTCCGCCCTGACGACCGTCAATGGTGGGACGAATACCGATTTTAGGATACTTTTTCATAATTCTGATTATAATGAGTAGAATAAATTAATATGTATTTTATTAAAGATTATCTATACTGATCTGTGCTGATTCCCGGATAAAAAAATTATAAGGAACATCGCAGCCTTACCTCCGTCGGGAGGTATTCCTGCACTGTCGTGTTATTGAGAACAAAATGTGCCACCTCATCGCCCATCTTATGCCAGTCGATGGTCAGTGCAGTAATTCCTTCGTCGATTACTTCGTACGAAGGAATATCGTTATAGGCCAGCAGTCCGAAGTCCTTTCCACACTTCAATCCCTCTAGCCTGCCCTGTTTCACTACCTTAACCACATCCTGTTGTTTGATGGCCAAATAAGCCGTTTGCGCTTCAACCTGCAGATTGTCTACATCGTCTTCGATCGTGCACTCCAGACGGTTTGCCTGACAAAAACGCACAAAGTAATCCTTGCTGCTCTGCGGATGTTTCAGCGTACGCGGAAACAAAAAGACAAATCTCCGGTAACGGGTCAACCGGTCTTTCAGACTGTCCAAAGCACGATAGAACGATTCGTCAAAATCCTGGCAAACATACGAGTACTTTGCTTTATCGAACTTACCGAAATCGAGCAATAACAGCCTGGCGGGATTGATTTTATGCAATGCCTTACTGAACTTCTCGTTGTCGAAGTTCATCACTACATACTTGTTGTACTTGCCCACAGATTCACGGACAATGGTATTGAAGAGGTGCTCGTTATACTGATGAAACAACAAATCTACTTTATAATTGAGTGGAAGATGACTCACAAAACTGTTGTACAGCGTTTCTTTAAAAGGTGTATATTGGTCGAGCAAAAACAATACGTTTGTAACCTGACTCGTAACAAAATAACCTTTGCGGGGCGTTGAGTCAATCAGTCCCCGTTCCCTTAAATCCTGGAAAGCCTTAAATACAGTATCACGCGAAACCCCATACCGACGGCTCAGTTCGTTGATGGAAGGCAAAGAGTCTCCTTCCAAAAACTCACGCATCGAAATAGCCTGACTGATACGGTCGGCCAGCTGCGTTACTTTACTTGACTGTTGTCCGAATGTGTTGCTTTCCACGGTGTTTTTTCTACTTAAAGCACAGGCATTACAGCTGTGCTGAACTATACTGATACAAAGGAAAGTATTTTTTGCAAAGAAAACGACACTCAGGATGGTGTTATACAACATATTCACATAAAAAAGCCAGATTGGCGCAATGTTTTCGGCAAATGCAGTCAACGATAGCAATAGGACTTTTTTGCATAGTTAGGAAAAAATATTTTCCTAACTGGAGAATAATTTTTTCCTAACTGGGAAAAAAACAGAGCCCTTAAGTCGTTTCACCACAAGCCATACTTGCACGGCTCGCAAGCCATGCAAGTACGATTCATTCATCAGACAGATCACCTGATCGGTACTGATAGAAAAAGAGGGATGTGTCTTCACGACATATCCCTCTCAAAACCCATACCAGTAGTGATTCTTTATATTATTAGAGGTATAATGAAGAAGAGAGTAGACCGAATCTGGCTACTGCATGGGCAACTAAACATCTATCAAATCGCAAAAAAACATCTATCTATCAGTCAGTCGCCCCGCCTCCCAATGCATTGTACAGACTGATCATATACTGACACTGGGAAAAACTGTCCGAAACAACATTCAGACGTGCACTCAATAGCGACTGACGCGCCGTCAGCAATTCCAGATAAGTGGCATTGCCCGTCCGATACAAAGCTTCGGCAGTCTGCACGGTGCGTTCCAATTCGCGGCATTGCTTCTGATGACTCTCCAGACTGCGCTGTGCCGAACTTACAGCATACAAAGCATCGTTCACTTCCTGTCCGGCATCGAGCAATGTCTGTTTGTAATTAAGCAAAGCTATTTGTTCTTCGTCCTTGGAGACACGCAGATTGGAAATCAGCTTGCCACGGTTGAAGATGGGTTGAGTCAACGATGCCACGGCCGACAGAATCCAACCACCCGGATTGGTCACTGCCTGACCTAAAGAATTGGTCCAACCGGCACTACCCGAAAGCGTCAGATTAGGATAGAAAGCCGAACGCGACTGGTTGGTCGTGTAATACGCATTGGCCAGCGTCATCTCTGCCTGCACGACATCGGGGCGTCTGGACAGCAACCGCAGAGGCACACCCGTCTGAAACGTATCGGGGAACTGCTGTTCCTTCAGCGAGCTCCGTTCGATGGTGCGCGAAGTAATGCCCAGCAAAGTGCAAAGCGTATTCTCGGCTTCGCGCTGCTGACGAAGCAAATCGTTGTGGGTAGCCTCTAGCTCGTACAAGCTGGCACGTGCCTGCGTAACGGCATTCTCAGTCTCCTCACCGACTTTCAATTTGGATTCGAGCAGACGTACCTGTTCTTTCCACACTTCCAGCGTAGACGAGCTGATGGCTATCTGCTCGTCCAGCATCAGAAGCGAATAATAATCATTGGCAATGGTAGCAATCAGATCGGAGCGGACTGCTTGCTGATAGGCCTGCTGCTGAAACAATGTGGCCTGAGTGCCTTTCCGGGCATTGCGCAGGTTGCCAAACAGATCTACTTCCCAACTTGCCTGGACAGGCAGCTCGTACGTTTTCACCGCCTTGCCTCCATCGCTGCTGGTCAGTGTGCCTTGAGGCGACAAAGTAAGCGAAGGCAAGAACGACAGGTTGGCAGCTCTGAGTTGTGCCTTTGCCTGGTCTAAGCGCAACCATGCGGTCTGCATATCTGTATTGTTTTCCAACCCGAAACGTATCAGCTCCTGCAACAGAGGATCCTGAAAGACCTCCTGCCAAGGCAGATCACCGAAACTGACGGAATCTTCTCCGGCCGCCATATCAACATCCCTGAACAGGCTGTCTACCGGCAGGTTGTCGGGACGTTGGTAATTGCGGTAAATGTGGCAACTGCTCAGCATTGCCATACACATTATTATATAAACTATCTTTTTCATAATTTTCTGTCTTCTTTTCGTTTACCCATAACCCGTTCTTCCAGATACTGGAAAGTAATGAAGAAAGCAGGTGTTACAAACAACAGCGCTACCGTACCTATCAGCATGCCTCCTACGGCACCTACGCCCAGCGAAGTATTACCATTGGCTCCTACACCCGAAGCAAACATCAGCGGTAGCAGACCGAATATCATGGTCAGTGCCGTCATCAGGATAGGCCTCAAACGTACACCGGCAGCCGAGATGGCAGCCTGCGACAGCGACATGCCTTCCTTACGCCGCTCGGTAGCATATTCGGTCAGCAGGATAGCTGTCTTCGACAAGAGTCCGATCAGCATAATCAACCCTGTCTGCAAATAGATGTTGTTCTCAATCCCCCACAGGCGGGCGAACAGGAAACTTCCCATCAGTCCGAAAGGTACGGACAGAATAACAGCCATCGGGATAAACAGACTTTCGTACAGAGCACAAAGTATCAGATAGATGAACAGAATGCAGACACCATAGATGATGACCGTGTCGTGCGAGTTGGCCATCTGCTCTTCCTCGCGTGTCATGCCCGAAAACTCGTAACCGTAACCTGTAGGAAGCGTCTGCGCAGCCACTTCTTTCACCGCATTGATGACATCGCCCGAACTGTATCCACTGGCAGGCATACCCTGTACATTGATAGACGAGAACATGTTGAAACGCGTCAGCGACTCGGCACCGTATGTCTTGGTCAGCGTCACAAACTGGCTGACCGGCGCCATGCCATCCGATGTCTTCACATAAATATTGTCGAGCGACTGCATCGTCTTACGGCTGTCCGACGGTGCCTGTATGATAACCCTGTACAGCTTCGTGAAACGATTGAAATTGGAAGCATAAATGCTACCGAAATAGCCGGACAAGACGGACAGGACGTGTTCTGTTGTAATACCGGCCCGCTGACATTGTGCCTCATCCACGTCGACACGATATTGCGGGAAGCGTGCACTGAAAGAAGTATAAGCCATCTGGATTTCCGGACGTTTGTTCAGTTCTAGCAGGAAATTATCTGTTACCTGGCTCAAAGCATCAATACCCTTACCCGAACGGTCCTGCAAATACAGTTCGAAACTGTTACCCGTTCCGTAACCTGAAATCATTGGCGGCGAGAACACAAAGATATTCGCATTCTTTATGTGAGCCGTACGCCGATAGATTTCAGCCGAAATAGCATCTACACTATTCTCCTTACCCGGGCGTTCGTCCCAGTGCTTCAGCTTCACTATAAACATACCATGCGAAGCACCGCTACCCGAACCCATTCCAAAACCTGCCACCTTGTTGAAGTTCGCTATCTGCGGAATTTCCTTCAACTCTTTCTCCACCTTTTCCATAATACTTGCCGTCTCGGCCAACGTACTTCCTGCAGGAGCATCCAAGCTGACAAATATAGAGCCGGTATCCTCCGAAGGTACCAGACTGGTCTTGGTCGTTCCCATAAAATAGAACAATAACAGGACCGCAGCCGCAAACGAAGTCCATGCCAGCCATTTTCTTTTAATAAAGAATTTGGCTCCGGATTTATATTTCAACACAATGCGCTTGAAAGCCGAATCGAATGCCAGACGGAAGCGGGTCGAGAATTCCGGTTTCTTACCGTCGACCAGAATTTCGTTCGGACGAAGAATCAAAGCACAAAGGGCAGGCGAAAGCGTCAAGGCATTGATGGCCGAAATACCTACCGCCACAGCCATCGTGATACCGAACTGAGTATAGAACACTCCTGACGTACCACCCATAAACGACACCGGAACAAACACTGCCATAAACACCAGAGTCGAAGTAACGATAGCCGAAGAAATGCCACTCATGGCATCGATAGAGGCTCTGTATGGCGAACGGTAACCCTCGTCGAACCTTACCTGCACAGCTTCGACCACAATAATGGCGTCGTCGACAATCGTACCGATGGCCAACACCAATGCAAACAGCGTAAGCAGATTGATACTGAATCCTGCTATGTAAAGCACCGCAAACGTACCTATCAGCGAGACAAAGATACTGACGGTAGGGATCAGCGTAGAACGCGGATTCTGGAGGAAGACATATACAACCAACACAACCAGTATGATAGCTTCAATCAAAGTCTTGATTACTTCGTTGATAGAAGCATCAAGGAAATTCTTGGTACTCATCAGTTCCACAACTTCCACGTCTTCGGGCAACGTTTCTTTCAGTTCTTCCAGAAACTTGTCTATCTCCATGATGATCTCATTGGCATTGGTTCCGGCCGTCTGATTGATCATACACGTACTGCCCGGAGCTCCGTTCACACTACCGGTATACGAATAACTCTGTGCACCCAGTTCTACGGTAGCAATATCTTTCAGTTTCAGTACCCGACCGTCGTCCAGTGCCTTAATGACAATCTCTTCGAATTCCTGTTCCTTCTCCAGACGTCCACGATACTTCAATGTATACTGGTAGACATTCTTGGAATCCTCGCCGATAGAACCGGTCGAAGCTTCAATGTTCTGACTGGACAAGGCAGACTCCACATCGCTTGGTTCCAACTCATACTGAGCCATCACTTCAGGTTTCAGCCAGATACGCATGGCATAGTCACCACCCATCACGTTTACTTCGCCTACACCCGAGATACGCTGCAACTGCGGTTTAACGTTTATACTCAGATAATTAGTCAGGAAAGTTTCGTCATACGTCCCGTTCGGGCTATACAGACCAAAGATTTTCAGCATACTGCTCTGACGCTTCATGGTAGTTACGCCGACTTTGGTTACTTCGGCCGGCAACAAAGAAGTGGCAGTAGAGACTTTGTTCTGCACGTTGACAGCCGCCATATCCGGATCGCTTCCCTGCTTGAAGTAGACTGTAATTTCAGCACTACCCGTATTGCTGGCTGTAGAAGTCATATAAGTCATGTTCTCAACGCCGTTGATGGCTTCTTCCAGAGGTACGATCACACTCTTCTGCACAGCTTCGGCATTGGCACCACTATATGTAGTAGATACACGGATAGTAGGCGGAGCAATATCCGGATATTGTTCAACCGACAAGGCATAGAGTCCGATAAGTCCGGCCACCAGAATTACGACCGAAATCACCATGGAGAGAATCGGCCGGTCTATAAAATGCTGTAGTTTCATTATGTCAACCCTCCATATTTGTTTCGTTTGCCTGTGGCGTAGCCGATGCACTTACTACAGTGCCGTCCTTCAGCAAGCCGGCACCCTCGGACACAATCACATCGCCTTCGCTCAGTCCGCTTTCTACAATATATTCTTTTCCATCGTTTATCTCGAATACTTCAATCGGGGTCGAAACAGCTTTTCCGTCTACTACTTTATAGGCAAAAATCCGATCCTGTATTTCGTACGTTCCTCCTTGCGGGATAACGATGCATTGTTTCCGCTCATAAGGAATAACCACACTGGCTGATCCACCACTCATCAGACGTTTGCCTTTATTATCGAATACCGCCCTCAAACTGACTGTTCCGGTTGTTTTGTCGATAATGCCACTGATAACATCTACTTTTCCTTTCTGCTCGTACACCGAACCGTCATTCAGTTGTAGAGAAACTTCGGGAAATGAGGCCAACGTGCTGTCCAACGAACCGTATTGTGCTGTCAGACTCAAAACCTGTTTTTCACTTAGCGAGAAATAGACGTACATTTCCGAATTGTCCGATACACGAATCAAAGGGTCGCTCATGGAGGCGCTTACCAACGCACCGATACGGTAGGACGTCATACCCGCATAACCGTCAACCGGACTTTTTACCTCTGTATAAGAAAGATTGTTTTCGGCATCTGTCAACTCAGCCTGCGCCTGTTCCAGCAGTGCTTTGGCACTTTGATAATCGTTCTGTGCCGTACGAAGCTCAAAATCTGAAATAACTTTGTCATTAAACAACAACTGCTTTCCTTCCAACGTCTGTTTAGCAGTGGCTTCACTGGCCTGTGCCGTAGCTACAGCCGCTTTTGCCTTTTGTAAAGCTGCTTTGTAAGGTACCTGATCAATAACAAACAATACTTGCCCTTTGTGTACTTGTGCTCCTTCTTTCACCAATACCTGTGTAATGGTTCCTGAAACCTGCGGGCGAATCTCTACATCCTGCTTACCTTCGATCACAGCCGAATAGCTGACAGAGAGTTCTCTGTCCTCGGGTTTCAATGTCATTAACGGATAATCTTGTTTTCCCTGTTGCTGTAAGTTCTGCCGGCATCCCGACAAAACGGTCATGCAACATACACCTAATAAAATTACTCTTTTCACCTTCATTTTTACTCAAATTTGTTATTTTTCGAGCAAAATTATAGGCAATATCAACGAGCTTTTTGGCAATTTGGAACAAAGATTTGTCCAAAACACCCCTTATTAGATTTTGTTAGGAATCCATATGTCTATTTGACGTCTAAATTTGTCGTTAACAGACATTTTTCTGTATTTTCGCAACGTAACCAACGCTTTTGAAACAGACAATGACACAAAAAGAACTATCTCTGCTATTTTCGCCTGACTGCTATATCAGCGGACAGGTACTTTTAGTCTCTCCTGCCAACTTCTATAAGCTGGAGAATCGTCTCATCGAAAATAGCCGTATATTCCTATTAGTATCAAACGGCAGTGTGAACATATCTTTAGGAAACCAGTCGTGTGAAATGAAAGCACCAGCCTACCTCGACATTTTAGACACCATGACTCTGAAAATGACAAACTTCAGCTCTGACCTACGTGCATGGTGCCTGTTCATTACCTTTGAATTTGCCTGCGAATCGCTAAAAAACTTACGTCCAGGTCCACTAAACCGAATGACCGAACGTCAGACCATTCCCATCCGTATCTTCTCTGCTCAGGATAATGCTCTTCTTGAGAACCAGTTATGTCTGCTGAAAGACACACTCAGCACACAGACTCATTACTATCGGCAGGAACTGGCACAACTTTACTTCAAAAGCTTTAGCCTTGAATTAGGAAACATCATGTTCGCACAAGAAAAGAATGTAGAACAGTCTGCTTCCTACATCAGCAAACAGGACCTTATCATACTAAACTTCATGAAATTGGTTTCAACTCATTTCGCAACTGAACATCAGCTAGAATTTTATGCCAATGCTTTATGCATTTCTGTAAAGCATCTGACACGTACCGTACGAAAGATGACCGGAAAGACTCCGCACACCATCATTTGTGACGAAATTCTAGGGCATGCCTTGCACATGCTCGACGACGACAGCATTCCTATCAGCCGGATTGCCGAAGAACTACACTTTGCCGATCAGGCTTCTTTTTGCAAATTCTTCAAAGCACAAAAAAAGAAGTCTCCCATGGAATATCGGAGAAGGAACCACACGGACCTCCCCTGATTATTCCTCGACCTGCATGGCAAACATTTCCTGCAATACGTGAACAGCTTCCTCTACCGAAGTGACGTCTTTAACCTGCATACTGCGTTTTCCGTTCTGCTCGCGCAAATCGCAACGACGGGTATACTTCATCATGTAAGAAATAACCTTACCAAAGGCCTGGCTTTGATAATACGGACTATCAGGTATGGAGACGAAGAACAAAGTCATACGCCCTCCTTTTAAAAATACCTTTTCTGCACCAAGCCGGGCAGCCAGACGACGCAAAGGAACAATGCGGAGCAGTTCCTGCGTCTCGGGTGGAACTGGCCCGAAACGGTCTTCCAAACGTGAGCGAAAGGCTTCCACGTCTTTGTCCAATACCAAACCGTCCAATTCGCGATAGAGCAACATACGTTCGCTACTACCTGTCACATAATCGGCAGGTAACAATAATTCCAAATCGCTCTCAACCTGGCATTCATCCACAAACTGTTCACCAGTAATCTGTCCGCTTCCGTCGGCAGCTTGCTGTTCTTCTGCCATCAGATCGGAAAACTCTTCATTCTTCAGCTCACGAACGGCCTCGGTCAGAATCTTCTGATAAGTTTCATAACCCAAATCGGCAATGAAACCACTTTGTTCAGCTCCCAGCATATTGCCTGCCCCCCGAATGTCGAGATCCTGCATAGCAATGTGTATACCACTTCCTAAATCGGAGAAGTTCTCAATAGCCTGCAACCGGCGTTTAGCCTCAGGAGTCAACGACGACAAAGGAGGAGCGAGCAGATAACAGAAAGCCTTCTTGTTGCTCCGCCCTACCCGGCCACGCATCTGATGCAAGTCACTCAGCCCGAAGTTCTGCGCCTGATTGATAATAATCGTATTGGCATTGGGTATGTCAATACCACTTTCGATAATGGTAGTGGCTATCAGGACATCATAGTCATAATTTACAAAATCCAGTATGATTTTCTCCAGTTCGGCGGGTTCCATCTGTCCGTGGCCGATGCAAATCCGGCAATCCGGAATGTTGCGTTCGATCATGGCTTTCAGTTCCACCAGATTGGAAATACGATTGTTCACGAAAAAGACCTGTCCGTTACGGCTCATCTCAAAATTAATGGCATCCGTTATCACTTCTTCATTGAAAGTATGCACTTCGGTTTGCACCGGATAACGGTTGGGTGGAGGTGTTTGTATAACCGACAAATCTCTTGCTCCCATCAGCGAGAACTGCAAAGTTCGGGGAATAGGAGTAGCCGTCATGGTCAATGTGTCTACATTAACCTTCAACTGACGCAGTTTTTCCTTTACACTAACCCCAAATTTCTGCTCTTCATCAATAATGAGCAATCCCAAATCCTTGAACTTTACATCCTTACCCAAGATACGGTGTGTGCCTATCAGAATATTTACTTCTCCCGCAGCCAAACCCTTGATAACCGCTCTGGTCTGTGCCGATGTGCGGGCACGACTCAGATATTCGACTTTACAAGGCAACTCTTTCAAGCGTTCTTTAAAAGTCTGAAAATGCTGGTATGCCAATACCGTTGTCGGTACCAGCACAGCTACCTGCTTATTATCGGCCACAGCTTTAAAAGCCGCACGTATAGCTACTTCCGTCTTACCGAAGCCAACATCACCACACACCAGACGGTCCATCGGACGGGCACTCTCCATATCGGCTTTCACCTCAGCAGTAGCTTTGCTTTGGTCGGGAGTATCCTCATAAAGGAAAGAAGCTTCGAGTTCGCGTTGCAGAAAACTGTCGGGGCTGAACTGGAATCCTTTCTCCTCGCGACGTTGTGAATAAAGTTTGATCAGGTCACGGGCAATGTCTTTGATTTTAGTCTTGGTGCGGTCTTTCAACTTCTCCCAAGCACCAGTTCCTAGTTTGTTCAGACGAGGCGCCTCTCCTTCCTTTCCCTTGTATTTGGATACTTTATGCAAAGAATGAATAGAAACAAACACAACATCGTCATTCTGATAAACCAGTTTCATTACCTCTTGCGTAGTGTCGCCATTAGGTATACGCACCAACCCAGCAAAACGTCCTACTCCATGATCAGTATGCACTACATAGTCGCCCGGAGTAAACAGATTCAGCTCTTTCAGGCTAAGTGCCACTTTTCCACTGCGTGCTTTATCGCTTTTCAGATTGTACTTATGAAAACGGTCAAAGAGCTGATGATCGGTAAAAACGCACAAATGCAAATCATTATCGGCAAAACCTTCATGCAAAGTACGCTCTACTGCCGTAAAGGAAATGTTATCGCCACGATCTTCAAAGATAGCCCGAATACGATCAGTCTGCTTTGTACTGTCACTACATATATAAATAGTATAGCCATTAGCGATATATTCTTTAAAGCTTTGTGCTACAAGATCAAAATTCTTGTGGAAGATAGGCTGAGCCGAAGTGCTGAAGTTCAAAACAGCATTGGGAGTCCCTGTCGGTTTATTGCCAAACTCCATCCGTCTGAAATCAAGAGCCCGTACCGTAAACTCACCTCCGTCTATTAATTTTCCATCCAGTCTGATGGCTCCGTTTTCTTCCGCTTCGCGGGCTGCAATTGCCTGAGGTGTCAACGACTCGTCGTGCACATTCTGTATACGTTCGCGTAACCAAAGGAAATCGCGCATGGCCAACACTGTATCAGCTTGCAGAAAATCGAGCAGAGATACCATCCCACCATTTCCTCCATCTTCCAGATTATGACTTAAGTCGGGAACAATGACTATGTTTTCTTTTTTTTCTTTCGACAGCTGTGTCTCTACTTCAAACGTACGGATACTTTCCACTTCGTCACCGAAAAAGTCGATACGGAAGGGATACTCGGATGAGAAGGAAAACACATCTATAATACTTCCGCGCACTGCATATTGCCCAGGTTCGTAAACGTAATCGACATATTCAAAACCATAATTCCGCAATACCTCTCGAACAAAGTCCATATCGACTTTTTCTCCGACATGCAGTTTCAGCGTTTTGTCATCCAATTCCTTGCGTGAAACCACTTTTTCAGCTAAAGCATCAGGATAGGTCACTACACATACATGCTTTCCGTCTTTCTCCAAACGGCTCAACACTTCGGTACGCAATATCTCATTGGCAGCATCCTTCTGACCATATTTAATAGCGCGCCGAAACGATGAAGGGAAAAACAGCACATCATCCGAGCCCAATATTTGCACCAAATCATGATAGAAATAGCCCGCTTCTTCCAAATCGCCCAGGACAAAAACGAACGGGCACTCGGCCTGCTGTACAATTGTCGAAGCAAACAGTGAAGCAGACGAAGCGCATAAACCGTTACAGTACAAATGTCTGACTGAAGAATCTTTTAATAATCGAATCATGCCCTCCACATTAGGATGAGCGGCATAAAGTTGCTGAAGTTCAGTAATAGTCATTGTCATCACACTAATTCGAGCACAAAAATACGAAATAATCCACGCGTTTTATTCGTCAATGACGGAAAAAACAGTATTTTTGTTCTCATTAAAGGTACGACAGACACGAAGATTCGTACAAGGGAAAAAGACTTTGTGATTTCTGTCTTTGTATCTGTAACAAAAAGTAAACAATGCTAGAGCTGAATAACGGATAAATTCAGCAACCATATAATAACCGAAACAAACTCAAAGGTGATATGCAGACATCAGACAGTATAGTTATCATTCCGACCTACAACGAACGGGAAAACATTGAAAACATCATCCGTGCCGTCTTCAGCCTCGAACATGGGTTTCACATCCTCGTGATTGAAGATGGTTCGCCCGATGGTACTGCTTCAATTGTACGTACACTCCAGCAAGAGTTTCCCGAACGCCTTTTCATGGTAGAACGTCGGGGAAAGCTGGGATTAGGTACCGCTTACATTGCCGGATTCAAGTGGGCACTCGAACACAACTACGAATATATTTTCGAGATGGATGCCGACTTCAGCCACAATCCCAAAGATCTGCCACGCCTGTACGAAGCCTGTACCAAGAATGGTGCAGATGTTTCCATCGGTTCACGCTACGTCAGCGGAGTCAATGTTGTAAACTGGCCTATGGGGCGCGTACTGATGTCTTACTTTGCGTCCAAATATGTACGTATTATCACCGGTCTGCCTATCCACGACACCACAGCTGGATTTGTATGCTATCGCCGTAAGGTATTAGAGACCATTCAGCTTGACGGTATACGCTTTAAAGGATACGCTTTTCAGATAGAAATGAAATTCACAGCCTACAAATGTGGATTCCAGATCAAAGAAGTTCCAGTTATCTTCATCAACCGCGAATTGGGGACTTCTAAAATGAACAGCAGTATCTTTGGCGAAGCTGTCTTCGGAGTAATCCGTCTAAAGTGGGACAGTTGGTTCAAAAAATATCCGAAAGGAAAATGATTAATAAACATCAGAGAAACGCTCAACGACCATCAAAATGAAACGTACTCTTATACATAATTCCCTTATCGTCAACGAAGGAGAAACCGTACAAGGTTCTATAGTTATCAGCGATCAGGGCTACATCACCGAAGTGCTGACACACGGAAAACCTCTTTCCGCTCCTTGCGATGAAACCATTGATGCTACCGGATGTTATTTGCTTCCCGGAGTTATCGATGACCACGTACATTTCCGCGATCCGGGACTGACACACAAAGCCGACATATTAAGCGAAAGCCGTGCTGCAGCTGCCGGCGGTGTAACCAGCATCATGGACATGCCCAATACCAGTCCGCAGACTGTTACGCTGGATGCACTGAACGCCAAGCTGGACTTGCTGAACGAGAAATGTATTGTCAATCATTCTTGTTACTTTGGAGCAACCAACAATAATTATACAGAATTTGAAAAACTGGATCGCAATCGTATATGTGGTATCAAGCTTTTTATGGGCTCTAGTACAGGGAATATGCTGGTAGACCGTCAGGAAAGTCTGCGAAATATATTCAGAAGTACAGACATGCTCATCGCCGTCCATTGCGAAGATCCGGCAATCATACGCCTAAACACGGAGAAATACAAAGCCCAATACGCGGATGCGGATGATATACCCGTCAATAAACATCCCAACATCCGTTCCTCGGCAGCCTGTTATACTTCATCGCACCTGGCCGTACAGCTGGCAAAAGAAACCGGAGCACGACTGCATGTACTCCATTTGTCTACCGCACGCGAACTTAAATTGCTCGAATCCGGTTCTGTCAGCAGCAAGAAAATTACAGGTGAAGCCTGTGTCGCCCACTTGCTTTTCAGCCAGTCCGACTACCGCACACTGAACACTCTTATCAAATGTAACCCGGCCGTCAAGTCCAAAGCTGACCGCGATGCCTTGCGTGCTGCTATCAATGACGATGTAATCGACGTAATTGCTACCGACCATGCTCCTCACCTCATCACGGAGAAAAAAGGAGGCGCCTTAAAAGCTATGTCGGGTATGCCCATGATACAATTCTCGCTTGTCAGCATGCTGCAACTGGTCAATGAGGGAGTTTTCACGATCGAAAAGGTCGTACAGAAAATGTGTCATGCTCCAGCTCAGTTATACGGCATTCAGGAACGAGGTTTTATTCGTGAAGGATACCGGGCCGACCTGGTATTAGTAAGACCTGAATCCCCCTGGACATTGGAAAAACACCTCATTCAAAGCAAATGCGGCTGGAGTCCGCTCGAAGGACGCAGTTTTGACTGGAAAGTGGAAAGAACATTTGTCAATGGATACACTGTCTACACTGAAGAACAGGTCGACGACAGTTACCGTGGAGAAGAATTACGTTTTGAACGATAATCTTTTTTAATGCCAGAACATGATACTGACTTACCGTATCCGCGACATAGTCCCCTACATCAATTGGATCTACTTTTTCCATGCCTGGGGGTTCCAGCCCCGTTTTGCCGGAATAGCCAATATTCACGGATGCGATTCTTGCCGTGCCATGTGGCTGGCATCCTTCCCCGAGAGCGAGCGTAGCAAAGCTGCCGAGGCTATGCAACTCCATAAAGAAGCTTGCCGAATGCTTGAGCGTTTTGACGAAGAAGGATATACAGCGCGTAGCCTTTTCAGACTATGCCGTGCCAATTCAGACGGAGATAACATCATAATTGAAGACATTCTCTTCCCCCTTCTTCGGCAACAAACACCACATGCCGACGGGAGTCCTTATCTCTGTCTAAGCGACTTTATCCGCCCTTTATCATCAGGCATTGCCGATACAATTGGGCTCTTTGCTTCCACAGCTGGCCAAGATGCAGAAACCCACTTTAGTCAGGACCCTTATCAACACCTGTTAGCACAAACTTTAGCTGACCGACTGGCCGAAGCTGCAACCGAAAAGATGCACGAATATGTACGCAAATATGCATGGGGATATGCCCCAGACGAATCATTGAGCATGGATGAGTTATTGGCAGAGAAATTCCAAGGCATCCGGCCAGCAGTAGGTTATCCTTCATTACCCGACCAATCAGTCAGCTTTCTGCTGGACAAACTGCTGCAAATGGAACAAATCGGAATTACCCTCACTGAAAATGGAGCCATGCATCCCCATGCTTCGGTCTGCGGTCTCATGCTATCCCACCCTGAAGCATGCTATTTTTCAGTAGGGACAATCGACCAAGAGCAACTGGCAGACTACGCCCAACGTCGCGGGATTCCTATTAATGAAATGCGTAAGTACCTGTCCACTCGTCATTTATAGTCCATTGGATACATTCTATCTATACCTGCAGCATGGCTCTCCTCCCAAAATGTTTCTCTTTCCAAAAGTTTTTTAAATATAATATTCTTTAATTATTTCATTAGCTTCATATATCCTCTTTATCTTTGCGGCCGATTGGTTCTGTGTAGCCGTTCGGCTTCATGGATTAAAAGGGAATCGGGTGAAAGTCCCGAACAGTCCCGCTGCTGTGAAACTCTTTTTGTAACGCTTTGACAAATACTTATGCCACTGGGTAAAACCGGGAAGGGGTCAAAGGCGAGAGTCAGTCAGAAGACCTGCCATCATTTAAGATAAATCGGACGCGAGGACAGTTCGATTTGGTGCATTAGCAGAATGCTGGATAATTTTTTAGTGTTTGCATATCCTTCAATTCGGGATATGAATTATTGTGCCCTGTATAATTTGCATTATTGTAAGATTACCGGTCACATTTTCAAATCATATCATCAACATGATATGTGATTTGTTGTGATTATATGGCTATATCTATATGTCAGACAAGTCTTCAAGAAACACTTAAACTTACTCCAACTGTTGATTTTAAAAAGCTATTTTATTAATAATCAATTATTAATCTAAATCAAAAAAGTAATGAAAGTTTTATTTAACATGAGGCTGAAGACACTATGGGCCGTCATTGTATTTGTTAACGTATTGTTTTTTACAAGCTGTAGTGACGATAAGGATTCCCCTGTAGCACTTGCGCCAGAATTCGAATGGATAACCCAACTTGATGAGACCACCCCTTTCTTTGTCATACCTGGACAAAGCTATCAATTAGAATATTCTGCCCAAAATGCGAATGCAATAAACATTGCCACACTACCCGAAGGCTGGAACGCACAAGTAGACGAAACTAACCACTCCATCAGTATACAAGCTTCTGAAAATGCAGTATCGAAAATTACACTGACAGTAAACGTACAAGGAGAAGGCGAACAAAAAATTTCATCAAAGGTTGACTTATACTGTTTAAACTCATTTGATGACCCTAACGGAACTTTTGTATTGAATGAAGGTAACATGACAACCGAAAACGGTTCGCTGACGTACATCACTCCTGAAGGCTATGTCATCGATGATGCTTATAAAGCTGTCAATGGGACTGAACTTGGCAACGTTGCACAAGACATGGCCTTTTGCGACGGAAAGATCTATATAATTTCACAAAACGGAGACATGAATGCCGTAGGCAGCCACTTCGACAACGACGGAATGCTGATAGTAGTAAACGCCAAAACATTAAAAAAAGAAATAGCATTCAGCAATGCCGAACTTCCTGGAATAGATTGGCCAAGCCACATTGCCGTCATTGATGAGCAACACGTATACATTCGAGACAATGAGGGAATTAAACATCTGGATATGTCTTCAAAAGAATTGAAATTTGTAGAAGGAACCGAACAAGCCCCAAAATCTCAGTTTTTCACCAGAGATGGAAAGGTTTATACGTACAAACCAGGATTAATCAGCGGTATCATTGAAATTACGCCAGAGGACGACTCTGTGAAAAAAATACTTTTCCCATATACCCTCTCGTGCCAAATCAACACGGTACTGGGTATTAAGCCTGCCGACGACGGCGATATATGGGTCATGTCGTTCGGTGCCGGTAAGAGCGCCATCAGCAAATTTAATCCGACAACCCGCGAAACTATACAACGTCAAATAAGTGTTCAGCCTTCGGTTGGCTCATCTGGTATGGGTTTCGCTGTTAAAGGAAACACTTTCTACTACGCTGATGGAACAACAATCTACCAGATGAATTTCAATGATGATCCAGAACTGGATGAAACAAACGGACTTGATTCTGAAGAAATTCTTTGTGACTTGAATACCTTAGACAATAATGCAGGAATGCTTTACAATAACATAGCTGTTCATCCTAAAACTGGACAGGTATACATCAACACCATCAAATCATATGCCCAGTTCCAAACCAACCAGATATGGGCATTCGATTTTAACGCAAGTAAGGATGCCCCTGCTGCCAAATACGAAAATTATACAAACTTCCCTGCCGGATGTTATTTCTATCCCGAAAATTAATTGATAAAGAGACTTGAAAGATGAAAATAAATAAAACAATCATGCTGGCTTGTATAGCCAGCTTCTGCACAATGACTTTGGTAACCGGATGTTCTTCCGATACGATTGATGAAACTCCCGGCGATTCCAACGACTCCAACGACGAGACAACCTATCTGGACGGATATGCCCATCCGGATGGAGTGATAATCCTGAACCAGGGAGCACGTGTCTCACAAAACAGTACTATCACCTATATCAGTCCAGAAGGTACTATTGAAGAAAACAGCTATAAAAAAGTGAATGGAACCGCCTTTGGAAATGAAGCTCAAGATCTTTATATGTATAATGGAAAAATCTACCTGATAAGTAACGGCATCTACAGTCCTAATGGTGAAGAAGGAGATGGAGTACTGGTTATAGCTGATGCTGTCACTTTAAAACGGGAAAAAGCATATAAAATGGATGAGCTCAAGTTTCATCGTCCTGAAGGAAGCCTTGATCCAGAAGAAATGATGCCGATCACTACCCCTCTTGAGAATATTGCAGTTCTCGACGAACAAAATATTTTCTTTTCTGATGAACAAGGCGTATTCCGTTTCGACAGTACTACGGGAGATTTGAACATCATCGAAGGCTCCTTCCATTTCGGCAACCAAGGCAATACGGTAGAAGGAGTAGCCAGTACCCGAGGTATTATTCGTGTAGGAGACCACCTGTATTGTGGCGGCGGAGGTTTCTGGGAAACCACACGCCTGATTGAGTTTTCGAAAGGCATGAACAAAGTAAGCCGTGTATTGCCTGATCTGAAAGGAGATTTTATCAGCGGCATTTGCCAGACTGGCGAACGTGAAGTAATGTTAGCTACTTGTGGCAGAGGAGGTGAAAAGAAAAGCTATTTATATTTTGTCGATTTGGATAAATGGGAAATTACGAAAGAGAAACAGATTGCAGAAGATATCTCAGCCGAATTCTTCAACACTCCCGGCATTGCATTGGCTGGCGACAATCTGTATTATGCAGCTGGCAGTACAACAGTGAGACGTCTGTCACTTAGTACCTGGAAAGCTGTTGACTACATTGATACAAAACAAGATGCTCCTGATGGCGAGTATCTGAACTGTAATGTAGCTGTTGATCCTACGAACCAATACTTATATATTGCTGTATCAAATGCCTACAGCGAAAGCGAAATCCCCACTAAAAATTATCTGTTAATATACGATTGCAGTGGTGAAACATCCAAATTGGTTAAAAAGATCGAAAACCAGACCTGCTACCCCATTGGAGTTTTTCCTATGAGAAAGTTCTATAACTGATTTTAGAGTTCTCTCATGAATATTATGAAAAAAGCCCAAACAATCCCTGTTTTGGACTTAATTTTCAACAATCCTTCATAACACTTTTTCCTAATCTGCAAGGTTCACCATTCTTGGATAGAACCTTGCAGATTTTTTCACAAATTATGTTACCTCAATATGGTTTTCAGCATTATCTTTCTATCTTTGCCACAACGTTTTTTCTCCGTACTGTGATTTTTACCGACATAATACTACTAATAGAGTACAAAGTAAATAAGCAAAAACTGATACAGGAAAAGGAATGGATCATGTAGAGCAAGAATTCGTAACTCTCATACAGGAATATGAGCGTGTCATTTATAAAGTGTGCTATCTGTACACTACACCTCATGCTACCCTTAACGATCTGTATCAGGAAGTAGTTATCAACCTGTGGAAGGCTTATCCCAAGTTTCGAAACGAATGTAAAATTTCGACTTGGATCTACCGTATAGCCTTGAATACTTGCATCAGTTTTATCCGTAAAGAAAAAAACATTCCCGAAATTGTGACGCTGTCACAAATAGCCGACCGAATAGAAGAAACTGATGAAACACAAGTTATGCTAAAACGGTTATATAGCATGATCAATCGTTTGGGACAATTGGAAAAATCGATCGTGCTTCTCTATTTAGAAGATAAAAGCTACGAAGAAATTGCAGAAATTACCGGATTGACCTTAACCAATGTAGCGACCAAATTAAGCCGGATAAAAGACAAACTGAGAAAAATGAACAAGGAGGAATAGACATATGAATTTGGAGGAACTGAAAAAATCGTGGAACACATTGGATCAACAACTGCAAAAAGAACAGATTGCCAATGGAAAACAAATCAAGGAACTCATCGAAGGCTGTAAGTCTGGGACAAAACGAAGCATAAGCCGGATTTTAGGACTACAACGCATTTCGATGGTAACAGGTGGTATTGTTCTATTGCTGCTTGGAGTGACTCTGATCGTAATGCCTGCCGTACTGGACGATTCAGACATGAGAGCCAGAATCTCACTGTTCCTGTTGTTTATCGGCGTCAGCATCGTCATTGGCATCTGGTGGGACTGGAAAACCTATCGTTGGAATAAACAGACTCACATTGACGAGATGTCTGTAGCCGAAGTAAGCCGACGCATGACAACTTTCCGACAATGGACCCGAAATGAAATCATAGCCCTCTGCATCTGGGTAGTCGTATTCAATGCTTTCAACTACTGGGTGATGGGCTATCATCTGAAATCCATCGGAACACAAGTCGTCATCATATCAGCTTTCACTGCTATAGATATACTGATTATCTGTATCTTATATAAAAAAGGAATTTATCAGCATCTAGACAACATCAAAAAGAACATAGAAGAACTGAAAGACATATGCACCGAATAACACTTTTACTGGCCATTTTTCTGTTGATACCCGATGTGTACATCTATTTGGTACACATCGTAAAAAAGACTCAAAATATCCGAATACGACTTTCTTATTGGATGCCCACTCTGCTATTATCAGCCATTTATGTCTATTATATGTATCTGAGTGGTGATAATGCCTTGTCCAACCATACTCATAGCATCGGACGGCTGGCGGTAGGTATCATGCTATTTGCCGTTCCCAAAACCCTCTTCATGCTCTGCTCTTTAGTTGGCTTACTGATAAATTCTATCATCCGCCGCTGCCCTCGTCTACCGTTTAACATTATAGGTTTACTACTTGCTGCCATTAGTTTTGGCAACATCATCTACGGTGCCCTGTTTGGCATCAAACAGTTTGAAGTAAAACAGGTGGAATACAGTTCCCGGCACCTACCTGCTGCTTTCAACGGCTACCGCATTGCACAAATATCAGACATCCACATCGGAAGTTGGGAGAAAGATCCCGCCTCCATACAGAAACTGGTAGATATAGTCAACGCCCAAAAGGCCGATATGATAGTCTTTACTGGTGACTTGGTCAACCAGCAAAGTCACGAACTGGACGGTTTCCAAGAGATTCTGTCACAGCTCCATGCACCTGATGGCGTTTACTCTGTATTAGGTAATCACGACTACGGAACCTACTACCGCTGGCCTACTGCCGATGACGAAAAGCAAAACCTGAACTACCTTATAGAACAGCAAAAAGCCATGGGATGGAAACTGCTGAACAACGAACATGCCATCATACGGCACAACGGTGACAGCATTGCCCTGATAGGTGTAGAAAACGACGGTGAGCCTCCCTTCCCGCAACATGCCGATTTGCCGCATGCCATAAAAGGAACCGAAGGCATGTTCAGTGTCCTGCTAAGCCACAATCCTACACATTGGCGTCGGGAAGTATTGCCAAAATCCAATATCGAGCTAATGCTGTCAGGACATACACATGCCATGCAGATGATTCTATTCGGACATTCGCTGGCTACCTTGAAATACCCCGAGTGGAAAGGCATGTATTACGAAGGCGAGCGTGCCTTGTATGTCAATATCGGCATTGGGTATGTAGGATTACCTTTCAGGTTCGGTGCCTGGCCCGAAATCACGGTCATCGAACTGAAACAGAAAGAATGACAAGAAAAAAATCACTTTGGTATTCCCATTATCCATTATTCGATATTATCTTTGCATCCGGAAATACTGATAAATCAAAGAAGAATATGAGGATACTCTACAACATCTACCAAGTATGCTTTGCGTTGCCTGTCCTGCTGGTACTTACTATCCTGACCGCACTGGTTACCATCGTTGGCTCTCTGATCGGAGGAGCACATTTTTGGGGCTACTACCCTGGTAAAATATGGTCGCGCCTGACTTGTTATCTGCTATTGATTCCGGTAGAAGTTAAAGGTAGAGAAAAAGTACACAAGCACACCTCGTACGTTTTTGTACCCAATCATCAGGGAGCTTTTGATATTTTCCTGATATACGGTTTCCTCGGACGCAACTTCAAGTGGATGATGAAAAAGAGCCTGCGGAAAATTCCTTTTGTAGGCAAAGCTTGCGAAAGCGCCGGACACATCTTCGTAGATCGTAGCAATCCCAAAAAGATATTGGCAACTATGCGTCAGGCCGAATCTTCACTGACCAATGGCGTATCATTGGTTGTATTTCCGGAAGGAGCACGTACCTTCACAGGCCACATGGGCTACTTCAAACGAGGTGCTTTCCAGCTGGCTGACGATCTTCAACTGGCAGTCGTTCCCGTAACGATCGACGGCTCGTTCGAAATACTTCCCCGTACAGGCAAGTGGATACACCGCCATCGGCTGATACTAACCATACACGATCCAATCCCTCCCAAGGGAAAAGGACCTGAAAACATCAAGGCTACCTTGTCCGAAGCTTATGCCGCTGTCGAAAGTGCCCTACCCGAAAGATATAAGGGAATGGTTAAAAATCTGGACCAGGAAGTCCATTAAAAGAACAGCCTAAAAACAGTCGCCTATTAGAAAAAAAATTTTCCCCAGTTGGAAAAAAATCTTTTTCCAACTGGGGAAAATAATATAGTGCATATACAGCTACGTCCGCTTCAAGTAAAAAAAATCCCGTATCACTTTCATCCGAAATGCAATCCACTCCGTTCCTGTGATACGGAAAATATAAATAAATAAAATATCAGTTAGCGCTTCCTGCCGCACTCAGTCTTTTCTGTTCTTCGATCAGCTGCATGTTCTCCTTCGCCTTCGACAGGAAATCTTTCACAAAGAAGTTTTCCTTAAAGCTGGTAGGAGCTGTTCTCATAATATCTTCTATCTGCGGAGTCATCATTGGATAAGGCAGTGTACTGCACAACATCATGAAGACGCTGGGACCTAGTACATTCTCGTAGTTTTCGGCAATAAAACCTTTCACATAATCGTTCATTTCCTTCAGCAAGTCTTCACTTTCCTTATTCAGCTGTTCGTGAATATCCTCCAGATTAGCACCATCAAGTACCATACGTGCCTCTTTCCGGTCTACCTCATCAAGTTGCAGTTCAAGCGAGTTACGTTTTTCTATAAACTCATAAAGGGCATCATTCAAAGGAGTTCCTTTAGCCATCAATTGTTCATTGGATAAAGTCACTTTAATTTTTCCACTCTCCAAAACAACCGGCATAATGCCTTCATCGTCCATATACAGAGTTACCATCCTAACCGAGTCCACAGGCCCTTCCATATGAAAAAAACCGTGAATCACCTCGGCCGAATCAACCGTAATCCATTGTCCATCATTCTGAAAGACTTTAAGAAACAGCATTTTTCCATCAAGACTGGTAATAGAAGAGGTACCCTCAACTTTATACTTGTTGCGTCCGCAGGAAGAAAACAGTAACAATGTAATCAAAAAAGGTAAAATATAGCTTATCTCTTTCCTAACCATACATCAAAGATTTATGATTTTCTGAGGTGCAAAGGTATTAATAATCCTTATAAAGAAAGAGGTAAAAAACGTATTTTCATTTGCTTTACGTATTTTTGCACATTAATTAATCAAAAGCATTAAAAACTAAATATGTCCACTTATGCACCTTTTGCCAAACCGCTCTATGTGATGCTGAAGCCCGTAGGAGCCGTATGCAATTTGGCATGTGACTACTGTTATTACTTGGAAAAGTCCAAGCTGTACAAAGAAAATCCCAAGCATGTGATGAGTGAAGAACTGCTGGAAAAATTCATCGAGCAATATATCAATTCGCAAACCATGCCACAGGTTCTTTTCACCTGGCACGGTGGTGAAACCTTGATGCGTCCCCTTTCCTTCTATAAACGGGCCATGGAGTTGCAGAAAAAATATGCCAACGGGCGTACCATCGACAACTGCATACAAACCAATGGCACATTGCTCACCGACGAATGGTGTGAGTTCTTCAAAGAAAACAACTGGCTGGTAGGTGTATCCATCGACGGACCGCAAGAGTTTCACGATGAATATCGTAAAAACAAACAGGGACGTCCCTCCTTCCATAAGGTGATGCAAGGCATCAACCTCCTGAAAAAGCACGGAGTAGAATGGAACGGCATGGCTGTAGTCAACGACTACAATGCCGATTATCCCGAAGAATTCTACCGCTTCTTTAAAGAGATTGGTTGTCATTACATCCAGTTTGCTCCTATTGTAGAACGCATCATGCCTCACGGCGACGGACGCCATCTTGCATCGCTGGCCGATAGCGGCGAGATACCATTGGCCGACTTTTCCGTTACGCCGGAACAATGGGGCAACTTCCTTTGCCGTCTGTTCGACGAATGGGTAAAAGAAGATGTAGGAACTTATTACATACAGCTGTTCGACTCTACCCTGGCCAACTGGGTAGGGCAACAACCGGGTGTCTGTTCCATGGCACGTACGTGCGGACATGCCGGCGTAATGGAATTCAACGGCGACGTTTATGCGTGCGACCACTTTGTCTTCCCCGAATATAAGCTGGGCAACATCTACCAACAGACGCTGGTGGAAATGATGTACAGCGAACGCCAGCAGCGCTTCGGACAAAACAAGTTCGACTCTCTTCCCCGCCAATGCAAAGAGTGCGAATGGCTCTTTGCCTGCAACGGTGACTGCCCCAAGAACCGCTTTGCCCGCACAGCAGACGGTGAACCGGGACTGAATTATCTTTGCGCTGGATACAGGAAGTTCTTTAGCCACGTAGCTCCATACATGGACTATATGAAAAAGGAACTGCTGGCCGAACGTGCTCCCGCCAATGTGATGCAAGCCATCCGTGAGGGAAAGTTTACGAGTTGACAAGAAGGCAACTGACAAGGAGCAGGAGACCATTTCTTCATCAACTCGTCAACTCGTTAACTCGTTTACTAAATAACTTTAAACCAAATAACTTAATCACTTTATGAGAATCAAAAAGTACCTTGTTGCGGCCCTTGCCGCAGCATTCACCTTCTCGGCACAGGCCGACGAAGGCATGTGGCTGCTCCAACTCATCAAGCAGCAGAATTCCATTGAAATGATGAAAAAACAGGGACTGAAGCTCGAAGCCGAAGACTTGTACAACCCCAACGGCGTGTCGCTGAAAGATGCTGTCGGTATCTTTGGAGGTGGCTGTACTGGTGAAATCATCTCGCCCGAAGGTCTCATCCTGACCAACCACCATTGTGGATATGCCTCCATTCAGCAACATTCCAGTGTGGAGCACGATTACCTGACCGACGGTTTCTGGGCCAAGAGCCGTGCCGAGGAACTGCCCACTCCGGGGCTGAAATTCCGCTTCGTACATCGTATTGTCGACATCACCGACCTGGTGAATGCCAAAATAAAAGCTGGTGAGACAGACGAATACAAAGCCATGACCCGCCCCTTCCTCAACCAGTTGGCCAAAGAAGAGATGGAAAAGAGCGATCTGAAAGGCAAGCCGGGCATCGAGCCTCTTGCACTGCCTTTCTATGCCGGAAACAAATACTACCTTATCTATTATAAGGTATATACCGACGTACGTATGGTAGCCGCTCCCCCTTCGAGCGTGGGTAAGTTCGGTGGCGAGACAGACAACTGGATGTGGCCGCGCCACACGGGCGACTTCTCCATGTTCCGTATCTATGCCGACAAGAACGGCGAACCGGCCGAGTATAGCAAGGACAATGTTCCCCTGAAGACTCCCAAATATCTCAGCATCTCACTCAAAGGTCTGAACGAAGGCGACTATGCCATGATTATGGGCTTCCCCGGTTCTACCGAACGTTACCTCACCCAAAGCGAAGTACGCCAGCGCATGACGGCTATCAACCAGGCCATGATAGACATGCGTACCGTCTACCTGGACGTGCTGAAGAAGTACATGCGCCAGAGTGACAAGACCCGCATCCAGTATGCCAACAAGTTTGCCGGCAGCAGCAACTACTGGAAAAACTCCATCGGTATGAACAAGGCCATTGTAGACAACAACGTACTCGAAACCAAGGCTGAACAGGAAAAGCGCTTTGCCGCCTTCGCCCAAGGTAAACCCGAATACGAAGGTGTGGTAGAGAAGATAGACGCCCTCGTTGAGAAGATGACCCCCGCACTGCGTCGTACCGAATATCTGTACGAAGCCCTGAACGGAGCCATCGAATTTGGTTGCCCTCCCGCACTGATGGACAAAATGAAAGAAGCCATCGAAACAAAGAACGACTCCCTGCTGCAGGCTACCAAGAAACAGCTGGAATCGGTATACGAAGGCATCTACAACAAAGACTATGACCAGCAAGTAGACCGTGCCGTAGCCAAAGCCATCCTGCCCGCTCTGGCCAAGGCGCTGACACCCGAAGAACTGCCCGCCTTCTACCAGACCATCGAGAAGGAGTACAAGGGTAACTATGATGCCTACGTGGACGATCTCTTCGATACATCCATCATGGGTAGCCGTGCCAACTTCGACAAGTTCCTGAAGAAGCCCAGCGTGAAAGCCATCGACCGTGACATGGCCACCGCCTACAGCCGTGCCAAGCTCGAAGCTATCAAAGCTGCCTCAAACGAATACAGCCAGCCGTCCAAAGAACTTAGCCTGCTGCACAAAGCCTATATCCGCGGACTGGGTGAAATGAAGCAGCCAGTGCCCTCCTATCCCGATGCCAACTTCACCATCCGTCTGACATACGGCAACGTGAAGTCGTACAACCCGAAGGACGGTGTACACTACAAGTACTTCACTACCACCGACGGTATTCTGGAGAAGGAAGATCCCGAAAATCCGGAATTCGTAGTGCCTGCCAAGCTGAAAGAGCTCATCCAGAAGAAAGACTTCGGCCGCTATGCCATGGCCGACGGCACCATGCCTGTCTGCTTCCTGACGACGAACGACATCACTGGCGGTAACTCCGGTTCGCCCGTCATCGACGGCGAAGGCCGCCTCATCGGCTGCGCCTTCGACGGCAACTGGGAATCACTGAGCGGCGACATCAACTTCGACAACAACCTGCAACGTTGCATCGCCCTCGACATCCGCTACGTGCTCTTCATCCTTGAAAAGCTGGGCGGCTGCGGCCACCTCATCAACGAGATGACCATCGTAGAGTAATAAAATAAAAGGCACGGATTACACGGACAATCACGGCAATAGAAACAACCGTGAACCTTCCGCGAGATCCGTGCCTGTTTTTTCACCTTAAGCCCCATTCATTATGAAAAGACTGTTATTTGCGGCAGCCCTGTCTGCCCTGACACTCCCCGCACTGGCCGACGAAGGCATGTGGATGCTGACCGACCTGAAACGGCAGAACGAAGTAGCCATGCAGGAACTGGGCCTGCTCATCCCAGCCGACTCCATCTACAACCCCGAAGGCATTGCCCTGAAGGATGCCGTCGTACACTTCGGCGGAGGTTGCACGGGCGAAGTCATTTCGGCCGAAGGCCTCGTGCTGACCAACCATCATTGCGGCTACGGCGCCATCCAGCAGCACAGCAGCGTAGAGCATGACTACCTGACCGACGGCTTCTGGGCCATGAACCGCCAGGAAGAACTGCCTTGCAAAGGCCTTACCATCACCTTTATCGACCGCATACTGGACGTGACGGACTACGTGCAGCAACAGCTGAAGAAAGATCCCGACCCACAGGGAACCAACTATCTTTCGCCCAAATACCTGGCTCAGGTATGCGAACGTTTCCTGAAAGACCAGAACATCACCCTGGGCAAAGGTGGCAAGGCTGAACTGAAGGCCTTCTACGGCGGCAACCGCCACTACCTGTTTCTGAAAACCGTCTACAGCGACATCCGCATGGTGGGCGCACCGCCTTCGAGCATCGGCAAGTTCGGTGCCGACACCGACAACTGGATGTGGCCACGCCACACGGGCGACTTCTCCCTGTTCCGCATTTATGCCGACCGTGACGGACAACCGGCCGCCTACAGTCCTGACAACCAGCCCCTGCATGTCAAGAAACACCTGCGCATCAGCCTGGCTGGCTTCAAGGAAGGCGACTTCGCTTTCGTCATGGGCTTCCCCGGACGCAACTGGCGCTACATGATAGCCGACGAGGTGGAAGAGCGCATGCAGACCACCAACTTCATGCGCCACCACGTACGCGATGCCCGCCAGCGCGTTCTCATGGAACAGATGTTGAAGGACGATGCCGTACGCATCCACTACGCCAGCAAGTATGCCTCCAGTGCCAACTACTGGAAGAATGCCATCGGCATGAACGAAGGACTCGTACGCCTCAAGGTGCTCGACACCAAGCGTGCCCAGCAGGAAGCTTTGCTGGAACGTGGCCGCCAGATAGGCGATACCTCCTATCAGGCTGCTTTCAACCGTATCCAAGCCATCGTGAAGCAACGCCGTCCGGCCCTCTACCATCAGCAGGCCATTCAGGAAGCACTGGTCACTGCACTCGACTTCATGCGCATCCCCAACACCACTTCCCTGACCACGGCTCTGAAGAACAAAGACAAAGCTGCCATTCAGGCAGCCAGCGACAGCCTGAAAAAAGCAGCCGACAAATATTTCGCCTCCATCCCTTATCCCGAAGTCGAGAAACTGGTAGGTAAGGAAATGCTACGTACATATGCCCGCTATATTCCCGAAGACCAACGCATAGGCATTTTTAAAGTCATCGACCGCCGGTTCAAGGGAGATACGGACGCTTTCATCGATGCCTGCTTCAAGTATTCCATCTTCGGCAGCCGCGAGAATTTCGACAAGTTCATCCGCAAGCCCAAACTCTACAAGCTGACGGGCGACTGGATGGTGCTGTTCAAATACTCCATCACCGACGGTCTGTTACAGACAGCCCTTGCCATGATGGACGCCAACCGCGACTACAACAACGCTCACAAGATTTGGGTAAAAGGTATGATGGACATGCGCCAAGCTAACGGACAGCCCATCTATCCTGATGCTAACTCTACCCTGCGCCTGACCTACGGAAAGGTGGCTTCGTACGAACCGGCTGACGGAACGGTATACGACTACTATACCACTCTGGACGGTGTGATGCAGAAAGAAGATCCGGCAAATTGGGAATTCGTCGTCCCCGACAAACTGAAGCAACTATGGAAGGCTAAAGACTTCGGCCGCTATGCCCTGCCCGACGGACGCATGCCAGTCTGCTTCATCGTCGATACCGACAACACGGGTGGCAACTCGGGTAGCCCCGTGTTCAATGCCAAAGGCGAACTCATCGGTACCGGTTTCGACCGCAACTATGAGGGTCTGACAGGCGATATCGCTTTCCGTCCTTCATCGCAGCGTGCAGCCTGTGTAGACATCCGCTATACACTCTTCATCATTGAGAAATATGCAGGTGCCTCACACCTTATCGACGAACTCGACATTGCTGAATAATTGACTGGAAGAACAAAAACGGCACACTGTTTGTTAGAAGTATCAAGAACTATTTATTCAGAACAATTATGGAAAAATTTGAAAACTTGATCAACAGCACAACAGTGCCCGTACTTGTAGACTTCTACGCAACCTGGTGCGGTCCCTGTAAGATGATGCACCCCATATTGGAAAATGTAAAAAGCCGTGTGGGCGACAAGGCACGCATCGTTAAAATAGATGTAGACGAACAACAGGCATTGGCCATGCAGTACCGCATACAGGCCGTACCCACCCTGATGCTCTTCAAGAACGGACAGCAGGTATGGCGACAGTCCGGAGTGGTACAAAGCAACGAACTGGTCAGTCTGATTGAACAATATGTATGATAGCTGCGAGTGACGAGCTACAAGCTACGAGTTACGAGTGACAAGTGTATGATGAGGGTATAATTCACGATTTATAAGTTTATAGCTCACTACTCGTAGCCCATATCTCATCACTCGTAGCTCGTAACTTGTAGCTTGTAGCTCGTAGCTAATAACTAAAACTAATAAAGATATGAAGAAACTATTGCTAACGCTGGCTCTCGCAGCCACCACACTTCTGGGTTACGCTCAGGAAGTCGTTGTGATGGACAAAGCCATGTTCATCGACAAAGTATTCGACTATCAGAATGAAAAAGAATGGAAATACAAAGGCGACAAACCCGCCATCATAGACCTTTATGCCGACTGGTGCGGTCCATGCCGCAAGGTAGCTCCCATCATGAAAGAACTGGCCAAAGAGTATGCCGGCAAAATCACCATCTATAAAGTAAATGTAGATAAGGAGAAAGAGCTGGCTGCCTTGTTCAATGCTACCAGCATTCCTCTCTTTGTGCTCATTCCGATGAACGAGAAACCTCAACTGTTCAGCGGAGCTGCCGACAAGGCAACATACAAGAAAGCCATCGACGACTTCCTGCTGAAGAAGGAATAAACCTTCAGACCGGCTACCTTAACGGAACTTCTGCCCACTGACCCGCACGCAATTGCATCACAGATGCAAAGCCAGCATTCCGCAAAGCCCGAAAAGCAGCGGACATGCCACTGCTAATACGTTCGGGATAGTGGGCATCACTGTTTACTTGAATACGGATTCCCAACTCACGCAGCAAAGGGAAGTAACGTTCGTCCGGATAGAAAACACCCAGCTCCTCATAAGCTTTCGTATTGACTTCCATCTGATATCCCCGACGGGCAATCTCGGCAAAGTAATCGCATACCAACTGGTCGTACCAAAGTTCATCCATGATACCGGGACGACAACAAGCTGCATTGTAATGCACCTTGTCGGCATGACCTACAATGTCGAAACCACCCAGTTCCACCATCCGCCACGAGCGTTCGTAATACTGGCGTACCACCTGTTCCACATCACCATGAAAATGTTCGTCAACCATCTGCCGGAATTTTCCAGCGGGTAGATCGGCATCTACCACCTTGCCCGTTTCATCGTATAACAAGTGAACCGACCCGATGCGATAATCCAACGGCAAACGCTGGAAACATTCGGCTGCCGGATTGCTTTCTTCGTTCAGATAATCTATCTCCAACCCGATATACAGCTCAATCTGTCCGGCATACTTCTGTCTCAATCGTTGGAATTCGGCCAGATAATCCTCCATACGATCCCATTCCATCGTCCAAGCTGTAGAGAGCGGAAGAGGAGCGTGCGACGAGAAACCGTAAGAAACAAAACCACGGCTTACGGCAAAACGTACAAAGTCTTCCATTCCGGCACGGCCGTCGCAGTAGAGAGAATGGCTGTGGTAGTTAGCCTCACCCCCCTGCTCCCCTCTCCCAAAGAGAGGGGGAAGTAGATGAGATGAAATATCGGTTGTTGGTTGCATATCTATCTGATTATCTTTAAAAAGGTAACTCTTCCCCTCCCCTCTCCTTGGGAGAGGGGCCGGGGTGAGGCTTTTATTCTATCTCACTCAACTCCAGCCATCGCATCGTCTTCTCGTCAATCAACTCCGTCAACTGTGGCAAACGTTTCGACTTCTCCGTCAGCTCTTCCACCGACAGCGCTCCGCTGCACAACGCTTCTTCTATGTTTTTCTTTTCGGCTTCCAGAGTGGCTATCTCCTGTTCCAGTTGTTCGAACTCGCGACGTTCCTTGTAAGTCATACGACGCTTATCGTTCAGGCGTACCTTGGCAGTCTTAGCTTCCTGTGGCTTAACGGCTGCCTGCTGCTCTTTGTCATGACGCGCCTTTGCCTCCTTCCATTCCCGATACTGGGTATAGTTACCGGGGAAGTCGCGGATATCACCTCCACCGTTGAACACCAAGAGATGATCTACTACCTTATCCATAAAGTAACGATCGTGGCTCACGACGATAACACACCCCTTGAAGCTTTGCAGATACTCTTCGAGCACTTGCAAGGTAACGATGTCCAGATCGTTCGTCGGCTCGTCGAGCACCAGAAAGTTCGGATTACGCATCAGCACCGTACAGAGGTAAAGCCGCCGACGTTCTCCGCCGCTCAGCTTATAGACGTAACTATGCTGAGTTTCGGGAGTAAAGAGGAAGTGTTGCAGAAACTGCGAAGCGGTAAGCCGCTTGCCGTTGCCCAGTTCGATGACTTCGGCAATGTCACGGACTACGTCGATCACCTTCATCTGTTCGTCAAACTGAAGTCCGTCCTGCGAATAGTAACCGAAGCGAACTGTCTCACCAATATCCAGTGTGCCACTGTCTGGTTTCACCAGTCCCATCAGTATCTTGATAAAGGTCGATTTTCCGGTACCGTTGTTACCGACAATACCCATCTTCTCGTAACGGGCAAAGATATAAGAGAAATCATCCAGTATTTTCAGATCACCAAAAGACTTACTCAGGTGGTCGGCCTCGAATATCTTGTTGCCGATGTACGAAGCCTTCACATCGAGTTTGACGTTGGCATCGTAAAAACGCTGCTTTGCCACCTTCTCCAGTTCATAGAAAGCATCTTCGCGATAGCGTGCCTTGTGTCCGCGTGCCTGCGGCATACGGCGCATCCACTCCAGCTCGGTACGATACAAGTTATTGGCACGTTCGATTTCTACCGTCTTAGCATCGATCCGTTCCTGTCGTTTCTCCAAATAGTAGCTGTAGTTTCCTTTGTACGAATAGATCGTGCGGTTGTCTATTTCGATAATCTCAGAACATACTCTGTCGAGGAAGTAACGGTCGTGAGTCACCATCAGCAGAGTCAGGTTCGTACGCCGCAGATACTCTTCCAACCACTCGGTCATGTCGAGGTCAAGGTGGTTGGTAGGCTCATCCAGAATCAGCAGATCGGGTTCGGTAATCAGGGTGTTGGCCAGCGCCACACGCTTCAACTGTCCGCCCGAAAGGTGCTTTACCTGCTGATCGAAGTCGCGTATCTTCAGCTGAGAAAGTATCTGTTTGGCTTTCTGCTCATAATCCCAAGCTTTCTCCTGATCCATGCGAAGCAAGAGTTCATCCATACCGGGATGACCTTCGGTTGCCAAGCATCGTTCGTACTCCTTAATCAGATCCACGGTGCTGTTGCCATGATGAAAGCAGGCTTCGAGCACCGTCAGTTCTTCGGGGTAATGCGGACTTTGCTCCAGATAACCCACGCAAAGGTCTCGACGAAAGGCTATCTTTCCCTCGTCGTAACCTTCCTTACCCGACAGGATACTCAGTAAAGTGGACTTTCCGCTTCCGTTTTTGGCAATCAGTCCCACACGCTGCCCTTCGGCCAGCCCGAAGGATATATTTTCAAATAAGACCAAATCGCCGAACGACTTGGTAAGGTTTTCTACTTGTAATATTGAAGACATTATTTAAAATGAAGAATGATAAATGAATTAACCATTGTTACAGTAGGCTTCGGCCAGGTTGACTTTCTCGCCCGCTTTCACCTTGCTCCATGCCAGCTTCATGGGATCGACCCACTGCCCGGTGGCAGTGTTGAGCAATACGGGAGCTTCACGGTTGCCGTCAATCAACGTACGCCACTCCATTCCGTCTTCCTCGTTTGCCATAATGACACAAAGAGTAATACCCATAGCCAGCCAATGGTCTTTTTTCTTAGGCCCAATCACACCACGGTCTACCACCTGCTGCATGTTTTCCACATCAGCTTCCACTCCTTGGAAATCTTTCTTCAGCAAGTCTTTCACCGTATTCGACACCCATTCGTAAGCTTCGTTGATCTGACAGATTTCCGAAACACGCACAGGTATCAGTTCGGCCGGATATTTCACACCCTGCTTCCGCACTTGCAACGAGGCGATCACCTGTTCGGCTTCGGCCACAGGCTGACCCTTGCGAACGGTAAACGAACATTCAAATGCTACATCGTCGATACCCGTTATCCAGATGTGCGAAGTGTAATGTTCGCCATCCTCTTCGAACGTTTCACGGCTGTAGGCACAGTCCAAGGCTCCTACCCTGGCCCGGCGTGCGGCAGGATTTTCTTTCAGTTCCAGGCTGACGCACTCACGTCCGTACCCTTCCTGACCCCGATAAGCCGAAATGCGGAAGTTTCCAGTCCATTCTTCGGGATTATAAAAGAGGAACGAACCTTCACCGTCCTCGAATTCGTTCCATGTTGCCGGATATTGCATGGAGAACCAGGCTCCCGGCGAAATATACTTTTTCTGTTGTTCCATAATGTGATTCCATTCAGAGTTGGTTGGGCAAAGGTAACATTCCCGCAGCTCATTTGCAAGCGAAGCCCGCAAAAAGCAGCCTATCTGCCAATGGGCTGAATCTTACGCCGGACGTCCTTCGATATTTCCAAAAACATATAGTTCAGCTTGTCCGAGTGAATACCTTCCTCATGTTGTTTATACTTACGGTTGGCATACTCTTTCGACTTGTCGAAGGTGATGCGCGACATCTGGTTCTGCGTCTTGCCCACCATAGTCGAGTCGAGCCGCTCGTCGGGGAAGAAATCATCCAAATCGACATCACCAATCATCGTAGTTTCCAGAAAATCCATATTCTTATGCCCGTTGTCGGTATAGTAACCCACAAACATGTGGCCGGGTATACGCACCAGAATGGGCTCGATGTTGATAGCACGTAGCAGCGAGGCAAACAGTACACTACCGTCCACACAGTTGATTTGCGAAGAATTGAGGGCATCATCGAATGTACGTACCCGCTGTGAAAAGACAACATTACTCGACAGGCTTGTGTTCGATACCGAGCTATAACGAAAATTCCGCTTCTGCAACACATTCCACAAAGCGTATACTTGCTTGTCCACCGACCCGGCCGTACCACCTTGATAACCCAGGAAGCGATTGACGATGCGTGTATTCAGCGCCTCACGCAGCAGTTGGTCTATCATGGGGTTTTCTTCGTTGACGTAAGCAGCAAAGAAAACGCCAGTATCGTGAAACTTAGTACCGTCGGTCACATAGCCCAGCAGGCATTCGTTGATGCTGCGCACCGAAAAAGTACGTACCCGCTGCCCCATCTCCTTACCGTTGAGTTCGACCGTTACTGCCACGCTGATAGGTTCGGCCTGCTTGTTGTTCTTCAACGCTTCGTAATTCCAGATAATATCGGGATAAATGGTATACTCCGTATGTGGCTTGGCCAATACGAACTCCGACACCGAGAGCGAAAAGAAAGGTGTTTCGGCCACTTCGATACGCACACGGCTATATGCCTTGCCCGAACGGACTCGTATGCTGATACACGACTTCGGATTGCCTACATACAAAGAATCGGAAGGCACAATGACCTGTGCATCGGTCGTAGCTACAGACAATATACTCGAAGGAAAAATATTTCCTCCCAATTCATCGGTTATCTCAAATCCCGAACGGAAAGGAGAAGTGTTCAGCCACACCGAGCCACCCACCACAAGAACCAGTAAGCCCACTATCAACGGCAACCGCCAACGGTGTTGCTGTCCTTTATTCCAATCTACAATAGGAAACGATTTCATCTCTTTTACATCATTGGTACCTGACAAAATTAGCACTTTCCATGCATAATTATCTTCTTCAAAAGAAGAAAAATGAAAATTCTTTTGGCAAGAAATATATTATTCGTATTTTTGCGAACAACAAACAAGAAAAAAGACAGCAATGACTCAAAAGAAATATTCAGAAGAACAGGAAAAGATAGCCCGCTTTGCCAAAGCCATGGGGCATCCCGCACGCATAGCCATACTTCAGTTTCTGGCAGCTCAGGAATGTTGCTTTTTCGGTGACATCCACGAAGAACTGCCCATAGCCAAAGCTACGGTATCGCAACACCTGAAGGAGCTGAAGGAAGCCGAACTGATCCAAGGAGAAATTGAGGCACCTAAAGTAAGATACTGCATCAATAAAGAAAACTGGGAAATAGCCAGAAGAATGTTTGCCGACTTCTTCGGACAGCCGGTATGCAAAAAAGAGAGCTGCTGCAGTTAAGCTCTTTTTTTGCAATAGATGTTCGTTGTTTTGCGAATTACTAACATTAATATATTATAAACATGAAAACGATTCTGTTTCTGGTTGCCGCCTGTTTCGCATTTGCCTCATGCCAGACGAATGTAAAGAACGAAGCAACCGCACAAGCTCAAAAAGAAGTCGCTGTCAGCGACCACGTGGAAGTACTGTATTTCCATGGGAAACAGCGCTGTGCTACCTGCATGGCCATTGAAAACAATACCAAAGCTGCAATAGAAGAAAACTTTGCCTCGCAGATAAAGAATGGCGATGTAGTATTCAGAGTGATAGACATCAGTCAAAAGGAGAACGAGGAAATAGCTGAAAAATACGAAGTAACATGGTCGTCGCTGTTTGTCGTCAAATACAAAAACGGGCACGAAACCAGTGAGAATATGACCGAATTTGCATTCGGCAACGCCCGCAAGTCGCCGGATATATTCAAAGCCGGAGTAGTAAAATCGGTAACAGACATGCTGAACTAAAGCTTATGGATTGGCTACAGACATTGCTCGATAACAGCTCCACACCTGTATTGACGGCATTTCTACTCGGACTGCTGACGGCACTTTCGCCTTGTCCGCTGGCAACCAACATCGCCGCCATCGGATTCATCGGAAAAGACATGGAGAACAGGAAACGGATCTTCCGCAACGGCTTGCTCTATACACTGGGGCGCATCCTGTCATACACCCTGCTTGGCATTGTGCTGATTATGATTCTGAAAGAAGGTTCAAGCATGTTCGGCATCCAGAAGACTATCGGCACATGGGGCGAACTGGCCATAGGGCCGCTACTGCTTATCATCGGCCTGTTCATGCTTTGGGGAGACAAACTCAACTTGCCTAAGTTTGGCTTCAACGGCCAGGCAGAAGGACTTGCCCGAAAAGGCGGATGGGGTGCACTGCTGATAGGCATCCTCTTTGCACTGGCGTTCTGCCCCACAAGCGGCGTATTCTATTTCGGCATGCTGATACCCATGTCGGCCACAGCTACAGCAGGCTACCTGCTGCCCGCCGTATTTGCCATCGCTACCGCCATACCAGTACTTGCCGTAGCTTGGATACTGGCATTCAGCGTACAGCAGATGGGACGTTTTTACGGTCAAATGAAAGTGGTACAGAAATGGATGAACCTCATTGTCGGATGGATATTCATTGTAATAGGCTTATATTATTGCTGGACAATGTACCTATAAAACACTATTGATACTAACAAACAAAAATTTTAGGAATATGGAAATTAAAGTATTAGGACCGGGTTGCTGCAAATGCAAGACAACCTACAATGTAATCGAAAAAGTAATCAAAGAAAACAATCTGGACGTAAAACTGACCAAAGTGGATGACATCATGGAAATGATGAACTACAACATCATGACTACTCCCGCCGTTGTTGTAGACGAGGTGGTAAAAATGAAAGGACAGGTTCCGACCGAGAGTGACGTAAAAAAACTATTGGGTATCTGATAACTCAGATTGTTTAACTGCGAACGGCAGAAACAACCGTTATTGAATCTGCCGTTCTTTTTATATAAACATTGTTCGTATTTATACGAATTAAAAAAACGGTAAAACATGATACAAGATTTTGCAGACTGGCTTGTTTACGGGCTGTTCGGACTGAGTGCCGATACACCGTTAGGAGTGGCCGTAAACTTCTTCTTTTATGATACAATCAAGATTCTTATCCTGTTGTTCTTTATCAGCGTGCTGATGGGAATCATCAATGCTTATTTCCCGATCGAACGTTTGAGAAACTACCTGATGACGCACAAGATGTATGGCTTGCAATACCTGCTGGCATCCGTATTCGGTGCCATTACTCCGTTCTGCTCCTGCTCTTCCATCCCGCTGTTCATCGGTTTCGTCAAAGGCGGCATTCCTTTGGGAGTGACTTTTGCCTTTCTCATCACCTCGCCGCTGGTCAACGAAGTAGCTGTAGCAATGTTCCTTGGTTCTTTCGGACTGAAGGTGACACTGATCTACGTCATCAGCGGCATCCTGCTGGGCGTTATAGGTGGAGTTGTGCTGGGACGGATGAGACTGGCACCTTACCTGACCGACTGGGTAAAACAGATACAAGCACAGGCTTCGGCCCAAGCTGGCGAATGGGAAAAGGACCACACTACTTTCTTCAAGCGACTTCCGACCATCATCCGTGACGCTTGGAAGATTGTCAGCGGCGTACTTGTCTACATTCTGATAGGTATCGGTATCGGTGCCTTCATGCACGGTTTTGTTCCCGAAGGCTTCTTCGCACAGCACATGTCGAAAGATAATTGGTATGCGGTTCCCCTGTCCGTCATTCTGGCCGTACCAATGTATGCCAATGCTGCAGGCATTGTGCCCATCATTGAGGTGTTTGTGGCCAAAGGTATCCCCATGGGTACAGCCATCGCTTTCATGATGGCTGTTGTAGGCCTTTCGCTACCGGAAGCCACACTGCTCAAAAAGGTGATGACCTGGCGACTGATTGGCATATTCTTCGGCACAGTAACCTTTTTCATCATTCTGTCGGGCTATCTGTTCAACTATATATTGTAAACATCCCCCACAAAAAACATTCAAAACAGTATTTATCATTAAGTCAATAATCCGACTACAATAAATGTAATTAGCAATAAAAAAAATGAAAGTATTGATTCTTTGTACAGGAAACAGTTGCCGCAGCCAAATGGCACACGGCTTTTTACAGTCATTCGACCACACTATAGAAGTATATTCAGGCGGAACAGAACCTGCTGCACAAGTAAATGCCAAGGCTGTGGAAATGATGAAAGAGGTTGGAATAGATATCAGCTCGCATGTACCCACGCACGTAAACACTTATCTCGATCAGGAATGGGATTACGTGATAACCGTATGCGGAGGAGCAAACGAAAATTGCCCTACATTCAGCGGCAAAGTAGGAAAACGTCTTCATATAGGCTTTGATGATCCGTCGCATGCTACAGGTACACCAGAATTCATCGATTCGGAATTCCGCCGTGTACGCGACGAAATCAAAAAATCCTTTGCCCGTTTTTACATCACTGAAATCAGAAAAGAAGCATTGCCCCAATGCTCTTGTGGAGGCAATTGCTAACATTACGAGCATAAATAATCCACGTTTCACACTTGTACGGCTCGCGAGCGACACTTGCACGGCTCGCGAGCCGTGCTTGCAATACGCACGAGAGTTGCAGGCCATACTCACAGCATTGCTCGTTACGCCGGCTAACTACCAATGTTATGCGGCTAAAGTAAGTAGTTAAGAAAGGAAAGTGAATGATTAAAAATGGAAACCGGGTGAAGGATGGATACGCGAACGAAGCGGATGGAGCAGACTAACACGGATAAAAATAAGAAAAGGAAAAATTGGGTTCATGCTTTCAAAACGCCATTTTTCATTGATATACAGCAGGATATGGTGAAAGATAAAGTTTCACCAACATTTGGTGAAACATAAATCGGGATGGCTGTACAACCCGTTATTTTTTTCCCAGTTAGGAAAAAATTTTTTCCTAACTAGACAGATATTTTTTCCTAACTAGGAAAAAAAATTGCAATAGTAGCTTTCACACCCCTTTCTGAAAATTCGCTCTGCCTGTATCATCCGCTTTAACCGGCTCAACAACTGTTTTATCTTTCACTACAATCTATTCATATTCATACGCTTATGGTGAAACGTCACCCCCAATAGGTAGCCACTTGATGTCTGCTGCTGAAATCTATGCCACAGTAAAACACAAAAATGCTGCAGTGCTGAAGGATTGTTCGTGTACGTCGTCCGCCGACCTGTTAGCGCAGCTGGGCGCAGGATATATACGAAGTATGAGCATGGGGATTTTGTGGAGCAAAACGGAAGTAAAATCATAAAACCGACCGGCTTTCATTTGTGAAATAAATGTAAATAAGCCCCATCAGCTTTCTTTAACCTCATACGTTTATCTATCTTTGCAGAAAGAATCTGTAAGGACTTTTTGTCACATCCTTTATATAAAATCAAACCTGTTTCCGATTGGAACAAATCATAGGTTATCAGTTGAAAGCTGTATTCTACAACTGAATAAATAAAAGGAGTACAAAAACAGTAAACGGACCCAGAAAAAAACAAAAACGATTTCAAGGAAGGAGAGCAACGTTATGAAAGATTACAGAATTGCTGTAGCCGGAACCGGCTACGTAGGACTTTCGATAGCAACCCTACTGTCGCAACACCATCAGGTAACAGCTGTAGACGTAATACCTGAAAAAGTGGAGAAGATAAACCAACATATCAGCCCCATACAAGACGAGTACATCGAAAAGTATCTGGCCGAGAAGCAACTGAATCTGAGCGCCACCCTCGACGGACGAAAAGCCTATAGCGAAGCCGACTTCATCGTGATAGCCGCACCGACCAATTATGACCCGATGAAGAACTACTTCGACACAAGCCATGTGGAAGAAGTAATCGATCTGGTACTCGAAGTGAATCCTGACGCCGTCATGGTGATTAAAAGTACCATCCCCGTGGGCTATTGCCGAAGCCTGTACGTAAAGTATGCCGAGCGCTTCCAATCGTCGCCCGCCCTGCAAGGCAAGCGGTTGAATCTGCTGTTCTCGCCCGAGTTTCTGCGCGAAAGCAAGGCACTGTACGACAACCTCTACCCCAGCCGCATCATTGTAGGATATCCCAAGATGATAGAAGGACGAGAGGAAGAAAACGAAGCCATCCGAGCCATCGCCGGAGAGCGGCTGGAAGAAAAGGCTCACGAATTTGCCGCACTGCTGCAGGAAGGAGCCTTGAAAGAAGACATTCCTACCCTGTTCATGGGACTGAAAGAAGCAGAAGCCGTGAAACTGTTTGCCAATACTTACCTGGCACTGAGGGTAAGCTACTTCAACGAACTCGACACTTATGCCGAAGTAAAAGGACTCGACACGAAAGCCATCATCGACGGTATCTGTCTGGATCCGCGTATCGGAATCCACTACAACAACCCTTCCTTCGGATACGGCGGCTACTGCCTGCCCAAAGACACGAAACAGCTGTTGGCCAACTATCAGGATGTGCCCGAAAACCTGATCCATGCCATTGTGGAGAGCAACCGCACCCGAAAGGACTTCATCGCCGACCAGGTGCTTCACAAGGCAGGATATTACGACTATTACAATCGTGGTGCATTCGATCCGTCGAACGAAAAGAAGTGTGTCATCGGAGTATACCGGCTGACGATGAAGTCGAACAGCGACAACTTCCGCCAAAGTTCCATTCAGGGCGTCATGAAACGCATCAAGGCCAAAGGTGCCAGCGTCATCATCTACGAGCCCACACTGGAAGATGGCAGTACCTTCTTCGGATCGGTAGTCGTAAACAATCTGGAGAACTTCAAACAACAGTCCGACGCCATCATTGCCAACCGCTACGACAGCTGTCTGGACGATGTAAAAGAGAAAGTCTATACCCGGGATATTTTCCGAAGAGACTGAGAAAACAAAGTCATCAACTTTAATAAAGTGCAACCATAACAAAGACAATGGAAAAGAGAAATGTAGCTTTAATTACCGGTATCACCGGACAAGACGGGTCGTTTCTGGCCGAATTGCTGCTAAGCAAAGGATATGATGTACACGGCACCATCAGACGGTCGTCGGTAGACTATCGCGAACGCATCGCGCATCTGGAAGGAAAACCCAATTTCCATCTACATTATGCCGACCTGAGCGACTCGATGAGCATCCTGCAAGTCGTAGGAAAAGTGAGACCGACCGAAATATACAACCTCGCTGCACAAAGTCATGTGCAGGTAAGTTTCGACTCTCCGGAGTTTACAGCCAACGTAGATGCTACAGGCGTACTGCGTGTATTGGAGGCTGTGCGTCTGGCGGGCCTGACTGATACTTGCCGCATATATCAGGCATCGACTTCGGAACTGTACGGCAAAGTGGAAGAGGTACCGCAAAATGAGAATACACCTTTCCACCCTTACTCACCTTATGCTGTTGCCAAACTGTACGGTTACTGGATTGTAAAAGAGTATCGCGAGGCATACAACATGTACTGCTGTTCGGGCATCCTGTTCAACCACGAAAGCGAACGCCGTGGCGAAACTTTCGTAACGCGGAAAATCACGCTGGCAGCAGCGCGCATCGCACAAGGTAAGCAGGATCGTCTGTATCTGGGTAACCTGGATTCGCTGCGCGACTGGGGATACGCCAAAGACTATGTGGAATGTATGTGGCTGATTCTGCAACA